>OAUQ01000019.1_pt1 | contig 79824 bp, 79 predicted proteins | sample 1476151 | NCBI WGS metagenome assembly OAUQ01 (sample SAMEA2580008, study PRJEB22360) | human gut metagenome | biome: human gut; feature: human-associated habitat; material: faeces | place: Denmark | collected 2008/2010 | reverse complement strand
TTTATCATAGAAGACCTTTATAGTGTTGAATTTACAGAGATTATTTCACGGGCTCGCAAATGTCGGTTTTGGCGTTTCTTTGTATTAACTTTTCTATGGCAATCCTTCCGCAGGCTTGTTTTATTTTATATATGGAACCGTTTAATGCCAGGTCAATGCTGAAATCAATCAGACCGGATTTAATACATTTTTCCGGTTCTTTTCTTTTTTTGATGTTTTCATTTTGGGAACCTTTTCCTTTTTGGAAAATAAGGTATGTTTTTTCTGCAATTTTCCACGAATTTCTGCACTTAACTGGCGGTAGCGTTCCTCCGTCATATCGTTTTGTTCCCGGATGAGATAGTTCATTTCTTTCAGGACGGTTTCACGGATTTCTTTGCTGATATCGAGTGTGAGAGCTTCGTTATTCTGTGCGATTGCGTGCCCTACAATGTCACTCATCAACTCCCGAAATTGTGCCATGCGTTCTTCTGCGGAAAGGGTATTTACAGGCAGGTTGGTTTTATCTGCGTTCTGTCGATCCGGTTTGGCTGCAGCTGTGGGATGATGTTCCCGGTTACATGTGGGCAACGGATCAGTGGCAACAGAATCCGGCAAGGAAATACCGGAAGCTTCCGGTTTTTTATTATGTAATATCATGCGGATTGCTTTTAGCTGATATCCTTTTTCTTTTAGTTCTTTGATTTTTTGAAATTCCTGTATGTTTTCTCGTGTATAGTATCGATGTCCCATCTCGTTTCGCGGGATGGTCAGGTCGAGTTCTTCTTCCCAGTAACGTAACACATGGGTTTCCACACCGGCCAGTGCGGCGGCATCGGAAATCATGTAACGTACTTTTTCCACGATAACATGTCCTCCTTTTGAGTTATTTATTTTGGGCGATTTCACAATCGCCTTTTGCGTTTATTATAACTTTTTAAAAAGGTGAGTTCAAACATTTTCCATCGTATTTTTCTGACATTTCTCGCAGTTTATAAAAATAGACCTTGACATTTGAGGTTTATAAGAATAAACTGAAGACAGGTTGATAGCTATAAACCTATGGAGGAGAAAAAGATGGAATATATAAAATTATGTGACAGTGATTACCGGTTTATGTGTGTCGTATGGGAGCATGCCCCCGTCAACTCCGGGGAACTTGTAAAGTTATGTCAGGAACAGCTTGGCTGGAAAAAATCCACGACTTATACGGTTGTACGGAAAATGTGTGAAAAAGGATACATTGCCAATGAGGATGCAACGGTTTCTGTTTTAATTCCAAAGGAACAGGTGCAGGCAGAGGAATCCCGGTATTTTGTGGATCGCACATTTGACGGATCACTGCCAGGGTTTATCACAGCATTTCTTGGAGGAAAGAAAATTTCCAAAAAAGAAGCAAAGCTGCTCAAGAAAATGATCGACGAGCATAAAGAAGGGTAGGGGCAGAGAATGGAGAAGGCAAGTGTAATTTTTCTGGCATTTCTGCAGCGGAATGGCATGGTGGCGGTTGTAATTCTCGCGGTGTTTGCAGTGCGCGCGCTTTTGCGGAAATGTCCCAAAAAATATTCCTATGCATTGTGGGCAATTGTTGGAATCCGTATGTTATTTGATTTGCCCATTGCATCAGGATGGAGTTTGTTTAATCTGTTTCGTCTGGTAAAAAGCAGATCACAAATGAGTGAGATTGCACACTACACAGGAGTATCTGGAGTGCATGCGCAAACGGCAGTACAGAATGTGACGCAGATATCTGCCGGTTCACGTGTGACAGGGGATGCAGCTTCTGAAGCTGGTTTGACAGCAGCTATGACGACCTCACAGAAAATTTGTGCGGTGTTGTTTTTTGTCTGGCTGATCGGAATATTTTTATTTTTAGGATATGGAATGTATTCCTATATCAAATGCCGCAGTATGGTACGGACAGCAGTACGTTTAACCGTAAATGAAACATCTGGAAACGTCCGGCGGACCATAAAGATCTGGGAATGTGACTGTATTCCATCACCGTTTGTACTGGGAATTTTCTGCCCGCAGATTTATATTCCGTTTCGGATGAAAGAGGAGGAACAGCAGTACATCCTTGCGCATGAGAGCTGGCACATTCGCAGACATGATCCTTTATGGAAGCTGATTGCATTCGTACTTTTGGCTGTATACTGGTGGAATCCATTGGCATGGATTGCCTTTTTCTATATGACAAGAGACATGGAGATGAGTTGTGATGAGGCCGTACTTGCGCAGTTTGGAAATCAGATTAAAAAAGGATACAGCGCATCCTTACTTGCTTTTGCGATGGAGCGGCATCCGTATTCATTTGCCCCGGTTGCGTTTGGAGAGGCAGATGCAGGAAGGAGAATTAAGAACGTGTTGAATTTTAAAAAACCACATACCTGGGTGGCTGCGATTGCAACCGTTTTGGTTGCACTTGTGGCAGTAAGTTGTCTGACAAACCAGAAACCGTCGGAGACAAAAACAGAGCATACAACCGAGAAAGTGGATAGTACACAGCAGCCAGTGCAGGAAAATGCAGGAGCTGCGATAATAGAGCAGAATATCAGGGAATGGGCACAGGCATTTTGCGACCGGGATACAGAAAAAATTGTGCAGATGACATCCAAAGAGGTACAGTCGAATTTAGAGAAAATACATATTTTGTGGATGGATGGAGATACACCGTCATTTGGCTGGTCGAGTCCATGGCCATGGGGAGCCTTTGGCAGTTTCTTTGGTGGAACCGGAGAAGAAATGGATGGCTACTGGCTGCATGAAATCAATACGGAAGAACAGACTGCAGAGATTTTGTATTATGTGGAGTCATCAGATCCGCATGTGAGCGTGTGGATAGAGAATATCCATTATGCACAGGAAAATGGTCAATTTCAGATTACACAGGAAAAAATCAATCAGTTTGCTGACGGTCCGGATGCTAAAACGGATGGAATTGCATCGGCAGATGAGTTTGATACAGCATATGCGCAGGGAATCAGCGATACGCAGATGGACTACTGTATAAACGGTATGGGTGAAGTGCTGAATAAGAATATGGTTCCAATTGGTGCATTGCTTGAGCCGACAGATGCAGCCCGGCAGCTTTTGAATTTATCGTCGGATAAAAAGCTTGTTTCCGTGGAAAAAGAATCTGAATCTGCAGATAAAACACAGGTCGGTATACAGATTACATTTTTAAAGGATGGACAGAAGCGGTATTTGTCTATGATCCAGCCATGGGGAAAAGAGGGAATCTGGGTTCCGGCAGAAGCGAAAGAAGTCAAGCGTTAATGTGTGGATGTTATCATATTTTCCTTGTATTGCATCTTAAGTTCCGTTATAATTTGAACTGGTACAACAAAATAATTAATTATTTATTGTCCTGGATAAAGGAGTATAGTTATGAGGATGTTAATTGATAACAGAGATCTGGAATTACTTCTTGAAAAAAAGAAAAAGTTTATTGGAAATAAAGTTACTGTGGATACAATGATTGCAGGAATTTCTTTTTTGTTGTCCGTATTTACTGCAACATATAGTGATTGGTTTGGAATTCCAGGAATTGTGTTTAAAACAGTTTTTTGTTTTATTGGAATTTTATATTGTGCCAAGATCGTAAAGGATATTGTTGAAATGTACAGAGATAAATATAATCACGAAATGTTGATGAATGATATAAGAGAACTGAATTTAATTCAGCATAATCACTCATTAATTGCTATTCGTGATACATTTGAAAAAGAAAATAGATTTCTTGTTTATTATGATGAGAGATGGGATTGCAAGTTGTTTTTAAATTATAAAACCGTGGATCAGAACAATGAAGATGTAATAATAGATCGAATATCGGCTGATTTGGATGTGGACAAAAGAAAAGTATCATGTAATTATGTTACTTCAAGAGTTCAGGAAAAATATTCAGTTAGTCATCAGGAAAATAGAATATATAATCATAGACTTTATGAGGTTACATTATCAAAATATTCGGAAAAAATGAAAAAGGATAGTTTTGTAGTTAATGGGAAACGCTATTATTGGATGTCAGTAACCGAGATGGAAAAAGACGAAAACATCATGGAAAAAAATCGTGAGGTTGTTGATTTTGTAAAAGAAAAAATTGTTTGACAAACTGTGATTGTCTTTCTATAATAATATAATTATAGAATACAAGCGAAGATGGGAACAAGTACCAATGTGTGGAACGAACAGAAAGCAGCCGGTAGATGAGAGGCACACGGAAAGCACAGATGGATTTATGGAAAAACCATAAGCCGGGCGATAAGGAATCCCCCCAGCAAGCTGGGTTCCCCTGCCGAGGATTTATGGAAAAACCATAAGCCGGGCGATAAGGAATCCCCCCAGCAAGCTGGGTTCCCCTGCCGAGGATTTATGGAAAAACCATAAGCCGGGCGATAAGGAATCCCCCCAGCAAGCTGGGTCCCCCCTTACCGCAGGGAATACATCCCTGAGCTTTACACCGAACGCGCAGGCAAGTAGGCTGTAACGGAGTAGTGCCCGTTAGACGCACTGGAGTGTAGCTGCACTCGCGGAGGCAGGCTGTGTGAACAGCATGCGAATTAAGGTGGTAACACGAGAGATCCCCCTCGTCCTTATAATTAGGACGAGGGGATTTTTATTTGGATTTTTATAGATATGGAGCAAAGGGACATAAAGCCCCAGAAAAATCAAAAAAGTTAAATTATAGGAGGAAACCCAATGACACTTTACGACGAACTGGTTGCCCGCGGTCTGATCGCACAGGTAACCGACGAGGAAGAAATCAAGGAACTCATCAACAATGGAAAAGCGGTATTTTACATCGGATTTGACCCGACAGCTGACAGTCTGCATGTGGGACATTTTATGGCACTGTGTCTGATGAAACGTCTGCAGATGGCAGGAAACAAGCCAATCGCGCTGATCGGCGGCGGTACGGCCATGATCGGTGATCCGTCCGGACGTACCGATATGCGTCAGATGATGACACCGGAGACCATTCAGCACAACGTAGACTGCTTCAAAAAGCAGATGAGCCGCTTCATCGATTTCGGAGAGGGAAAGGCAATGCTGGTAAACAATGCCGATTGGCTGATGGACTTAAACTACATCGATGTGTTGCGTGATGTCGGTGCCCATTTTTCCGTTAACCGCATGCTGACAGCTGAATGCTATAAGCAGAGAATGGAAAAAGGATTAAGTTTCTTAGAGTTTAATTACATGATTATGCAGAGCTACGATTTCTACACTCTGTACCAGAAATATGGATGTAACATGGAATTCGGTGGAGATGACCAGTGGAGTAACATGCTCGGTGGTACGGAACTGATCCGCCGGAAGCTTGGAAAAGATGCGTATGCCATGACGATCAATCTGCTTTTAAACTCTGAGGGAAAGAAGATGGGAAAAACACAGTCCGGTGCCGTATGGCTTGACCCGAACAAGACTTCTCCGTTTGACTTCTTCCAGTACTGGAGAAATGTGGCAGATTCCGATGTGTTAAAGTGCATCCGCATGCTGACCTTCCTGCCATTGGAGCAGATCGATGAGATGGACAAATGGGAAGGTGCCAAGCTGAATGAAGCAAAAGAGATTCTCGCTTATGAGCTGACCAAACTGGTACACGGTGAGGAAGAGGCAGAGAAAGCCAAAGAGGCATCCCATGCACTGTTTGCAGGCGGCGGGGTTTCTGCACATATGCCGACGGTTGAAGTGACTGCAGATGATCTGTACAATGACAAGCTCGATATCATGGCAGTTCTTGTAAAGGCTTCTCTGTGTGAGAGTCGTTCCGATGCACGTCGTGCCGTACAGCAGGGTGGAGTCTCTGTGGACGGTGAGAAAGTTACAGACATCAGTACCAGTTACACGCTCGACGAGTTTGCCGGAGAAGGAAAGGTCGTAAAGCGTGGTAAGAAGAAGTTTGCAAAAGTCATCAGTAAATAAGAAGTTCGTATTGACTAACTCAAAGACCGTTTGTTATAGTTTACCTAATTCATAGACAAAAGTATGTGAGGGAGTAGTTCGCACATTGTGTGACTTGTCAACATACCGGTCATTTGGACCTGGCAAGCCTTAAAGAATGAGACTCATGTGCACCGGAAAAACGTGGTTGCAGTCGCGCTTTTCGTTGGTGTACATTGGGTCTCTTTTTGATATATAAGGACAGAAGCGCAAGGTATGAATTCCCTCACAAAAGGAGAACATAAGAATGGTAATCGAGTTATTTCTGATTGGTGTCGGACTCTCGATGGATGCATTTGCGGTATCCGTCTGCAAGGGTCTTGGTATGGAAAAAATCAACAAAAAACATGCGTTTCTGATTGGATTGTATTTCGGAGGATTTCAGGCACTGATGCCGTTTCTCGGCTGGGCGCTGGGAATCCGCTTTCAGAAATACATTACTTCGGTTGATCACTGGATCGCCTTTTTCCTGTTGCTGTTTATCGGTGGAAAGATGGTGATTGAAGCGGTTCGTGATAAAGACGTGCAGGAAATTGGAGCAAAAGATCTGCCACTGGATCACAAAGAGATGCTGCTTCTTGCAGTTGCAACCAGTATCGATGCACTTGCAGTCGGTATTACATTTGCCTTTTTAAATGTATCCATCATGGAAGCCTGTCTGATTATCGGATGCACGACATTTGTATTATCGGTCATCGGAGTGGTTGTCGGTAATTTCTTCGGCACCCGCTACAAAAGAAAAGCAGAGATTGCAGGTGGTGTAATCCTCATACTTATTGGCTTGAAAATACTATTGGAGCACTTGGGCATGATTGCCTTTTAACACATTATTTTACAGAAAGAGGGAAAAGATATGACAGAATTTATTTCAACATGTTCCATGCCGCTGGCAATTGTTTTTTTGATCGCAGGATTTTTCTTCCTGGTCAAAGGGGCAGATGTTTTTGTGGAGGGAAGTTCCAGCATTGCAAAACGGTTTCATGTTCCGGCCATCATTATTGGCCTGACGATTGTTGCCATGGGAACCTCACTTCCGGAGACTGCGGTTTCTGTTGTTGCAGCAATCCAGCATAAGAATACGCTGGCAATCAGTAATGTGGTCGGGTCTAATATTTTTAATATGATGGTGGTCATCGGTTTTTGTGCCATAATGACTCCGGTTGCTGTACAGAAAGCTACATTGAAACGTGATTTCCCATATTCCGTGTTTGCAGCATTGCTGCTTATGATACTCGGTGGTGTGGGAATGAAACTGGGACGTTTTGACAGTGCTGTATTTCTGGTGTTTTTTGCCATATTTATCGGAACAATGATTCGTATGGCATTGAAAGCAGGAAAAGAAGGCGGACATCTGCAAAGTGAAGAAACGGAAGCGGCAGAGGCACAGAAAGTAATGTCGATGCCAAAAAGCCTGTTGTTCCTTGTGGTTGGTGTAGCTGGTATTGTGATTGGCGGGGATGTCGTTGTAGACAGTGCCAGCAATATTGCATTGAAAATTGGAATGAGCCAGACGCTGGTAGGACTGACCATTGTTTCAATTGGAACCTCGCTTCCGGAACTTGTGACATCTGTTGTTGCAGCCCGCAAAAATGAAGTGGATATGGCACTTGGAAATGCGATCGGCTCCAATATTTTTAATATTCTGTTTGTACTTGGTCTGGCGGGAGTTATCAGTCCGATGCCGTTCTTGATGGAAAACATCATAGATATTATGATTTTGATTGTTTTGAGCCTGTTGATCTGGGGGTTTGCATGGACAAAAGAAAAAATCAGCAGAAAAGAAGGTATTGTGATGCTGGTTTTATATGTGGTTTATGTGATTTATATCTGTATGAGATAGAAACTTCTGTGATAGGATGAATTTTGGAAAATAGTTTTTACAGGGGACAGGATATCAGGACTTTAATTTGCAGAAGGTTTTTTGACGGGAACATCAAGCACGCGTTTTACAGCGCTTTGTAGTTCCGGATGCCGGCGATACATTTCGATGACATGCCGTTCATCTGCAGTGATCGGGAAGGATTTGTCTGCAGGAATGTGCAGGAGATTTCCGGTGAATGCGTCACTCTGATACAGTTCACAGAGCAGCAGCAATGTTTCCGTGCGGGGATATGCCTGATCGCTTTCCCATCCGTACACGGTTTTTTCGGCGACTGCGATATTGTACAGGTCATTCAGCTGTACAACTACGTCATGGATCGTCCAGCCACGATTTTTTCGCATCGTTTTTAGGGCTGCCCCGATTTGTATATTTTTCATGTTGGTGCTCCTTCTCATTTATCTTTGGCAGTTTTGTACTGGAAAAAACTGGATAAAAGCATATTAGTCTACGGAAAAACAGGTCAGCAAGAAATTCTTGGCATATAAGAAAATATTCTTGAATAAACAGAAAAACGGACGAATAGGGGATACTTTACAAATGGCGTGGAATTCGGTAAAATGGGGAGAGCGAATGTGAGATAAGGAGGCCAAGGACATGGCAGAAAATAAAGGGAAGTTTTATATGACAACCGCGATTGCCTATACTTCAGGTAAGCCGCATATCGGAAACACGTACGAGATTATTCTTGCGGATGCAATTGCGCGTTATAAGAGAGCCGAAGGCTATGATGTCTATTTTCAGACCGGAACTGATGAACACGGACAAAAGATTCAGGAAAAAGCAGAGGCAGCAGATATTTCACCGAAAGAATTTGTAGATCAGGTTTCCGGTGAGGTAAAGCGGATCTGGGATCTTGTGAATTCTTCTTATGATAACTTTGTCCGTACCACGGATGAGGATCATGAGAAATGTGTAAAGAAGATTTTTAAAAAGCTTTATGATCAGGGTGATATTTATAAGGGATCTTATGAGGGAATGTATTGTACACCTTGTGAGTCTTTCTGGACAGAATCCCAGCTTGTAGACGGCAAATGTCCGGACTGTGGACGGGAAGTGCAGCCTGCCAAAGAAGAAGCTTATTTCTTTAAGATGAGTAAATATGCAGACCGGCTCATTGATTATATCAATACCCATCCGGACTTCATTCAGCCGGTTTCCCGTAAGAATGAGATGATGAATAACTTCCTGCTTCCGGGACTGCAGGATCTGTGCGTATCACGTACCAGTTTCAGCTGGGGAATTCCGGTAGATTTTGATCCGAAACATGTCGTATATGTCTGGCTGGATGCACTGACAAACTATATCACAAAGATTGGATATGATCCGGACGGTTCCACAGACCAGTTTAAGAAGCTATGGCCGGCTGATCTGCATCTGATCGGAAAAGATATTGTCCGTTTCCATACCATTTACTGGCCAATCTTTCTGATGGCACTGGATCTGCCACTGCCAAAGCAGGTATTTGGACACCCGTGGCTGCTTCAGGGCGGGGATAAGATGAGCAAATCCAAGGGAAATGTAATCTATGCGGATGACATGGTAGATCTGTTTGGCGTAGATGCTACCCGTTATTTTGTATTGCATGAGATGCCGTTTGAGAATGATGGCGTGATTACCTGGGATCTGGTCATTGAGCGTTTCAACTCTGATCTGGCAAATATTCTTGGAAATCTGGTAAACCGTACCGTTTCCATGAGCAATAAATATTTTGGTGGTGTGGTCACATCCACAGGAGTCACCGGTGAAGTGGATGCAGATCTGAAAGCTGTTGTGACAGCAACCCGTGACCGTATTGTAGAGAAGATGGCAAAACTTCGTGTGGCAGATGCAATTTCCGAAGTATTTGCACTGTTCCGCCGTTGCAATAAATATATTGATGAGACAACCCCGTGGGTACTGGCAAAAGACGAGGCACAGAAAGACCGTCTGGCTGAGGTCCTTTACAATCTGACCGAGTCCATCACGATCGGCGCAAGTCTTCTGCACCCATTCCTTCCGGAAACCGCAGAAAAAATCGTGGCGCAGTTATCGACATCATTGCGTGATTTTGATGAACTCAATCAGTTTGGACTGTATCCGGATGGAACAAAAGTAACCGATGCTCCGGAGATCCTTTTTGCAAGAATTGACGCAAAAGAGATCCAGCCAAAAGTGGATGCCATTCAGGCAAAGCAGAAGGAAGAATACGAAAAAGAGCAGAAAGCATTAAATGGCGGAGAGTCCGCAGATGAAGCAGTCATTGATATAGATCCGAAGGAAGAGATCACATTTGATGATTTTACGAAGATGCAGTTTCAGGTGGGAGAGATTCTCTCCTGTGAGGCAGTTGCAAAGTCAAAGAAGCTGCTTTGCTCCCAGGTAAAAATCGGAAACACCGTAAAGCAGATTGTATCCGGTATCCGTAAAGATTACACACCGGAAGAGATGGTCGGCAAGAAGGTTATGGTTCTTGTGAACTTAAAGCCGGCAAAACTTGCCGGAGTATTGTCCGAGGGTATGTTGCTGTGTGCAGAGGACGAAAACGGCACACTTTCTCTGATGACACCGGAGAAATCAATGCCAAGCGGTGCAGAGATCTGTTAAACAAGGTCGGAGGCATAAAAATAGGAGGCATAAATTATGGAAATCCTTGATGTTGTAGATGAAACCGGAGCACCAACCGGTGAAACCGTAGAACGCGCGGAGGCCCACCGGGAAGGGGTACGGCACCGCACATCCCATGTCTGGATTGCCCGCAACAGGAACGGACGGATTCAGCTTTTGCTGCAGAAGAGATGTATGCAGAAAGATTCATTTCCGGGCTGCTATGATATTTCCAGTGCCGGACATATACCGGCAGGGGATGATTACATTCCTTCAGCAATTCGGGAGTTGAAAGAAGAATTAAATGTGACAGTGCAGGAGTCGGATCTGATTTATTGCGGACAGGTGCATAAGGATGTTGACAGCGAATTTCACAGACAGCCATTTCATGATCACCAGATTTCAAATGTTTATCTGCTCTGGCTGGATCGGGAAGCAGAGGAATTTGAACTGCAGACCGAAGAAATAGAGAGTGTGCGCTGGATGGATTATGCCCAGGTGCGGGGCATGGTGGCTTCGGATACACTTCCGAACTGTATCATCATGGAGGAACTTGATCTGATAGAAAGGCACTTCTTATGATTTTTGAGACACATGCACATTACGATGATGCAAAATTTGATACGGACCGGGAGATGCTGCTTGCGGATTTACCGCAGCGCGGCATTTCACCGGTGATTAATGTAGGGTCTTCCATTGCGACGACAAAGACAACACTTTCGCTGGCGCAGGAATACCCTTTTCTTTATGCTGCGGTGGGCGTACATCCCAGTGACGTGGATGATTTAAATGAGGACACTTATGCATGGCTCAGACAGCAGACAACGCTGCAAAAGACAGTTGCCGTGGGTGAGATCGGACTGGATTATTACTGGGATAAGGAACCAGAGGTACAGCAAAAGCAGCGGTACTGGTTTGTGCGACAGCTTGCACTGGCGCAGGAAGCGGATCTTCCGGTGATTATTCATTCCAGGGATGCTGCAGAGGATACGATGCAGATCATGAAAAAGGCCCGCGAAGACGGAATCAAGGGAGTGATTCACTGTTATTCCTATTCGCCGGAGATGGCGCAGGAATATGTAAAGATGGGATACCGGATCGGGGTAGGTGGCGTCGTGACTTTTAAAAATGCCAGAAAACTCGTTCAGACGGTAGAGGCAATCCCGCTTTCCGCCATTGTTTTAGAAACGGATTGTCCGTATATGGCACCGGAACCACACCGGGGAACACGCAATGATTCACGCAACATTCCGTATGTGATTGAAAAGATTGCAAAGATTAAAGGAATTTCCGCGGAAGAAGTGGAGGAAACCACACGGGAAAATGCATTTGCATTGTTTTCGAAAGTACCGCGATAAAAGGGAGAGAATATTATGGATGAGTACGAAGTAATCAGCATTCCGGTTTCGGATGGCACGGAAAAAGAGTTTGCCATCATGGATACATTTACGGTTGAGGGAAAAAGCTATATGGCGGTATCCCTTATTCAGGAAGATGAGATTCAGGAGGGTGTGTATTTATACCGTTATCAGGATGCAGAAGACGGAGATATTGTTGTGGAGCAGATTACGGAACCCGCAGAGTATAAGCGAGTATCCAAAGCATATGAAGCAAGGTAAGGCTGCAGAAGAAGGATGGAAAAGATGATAAAGTGGAAGAAAAAGCGTATGGTGGCGGTGCTTTTGACGCTGCTTGTGCTGTTACAGTTTCCGGCAGACTTTGGAAGTGTGGCACATGCTGCGCAGAAAAACGAAATCAGGGGAACGATTTCGGTAGCATCCAATATCTCCCAGCAGGATATGCAGCAGTACCTGGATGGGTTTAACAAGAAATATCCGGGCATTAAGATCAAATATGAATATTATTCGGATTACGACAATGAGGTGTCGAAACAGCTGCAGGACGGTTCTTATGCAGATGTCCTGTTCGTACCCGGTTCGGTTTCTTCAGACAAATACGCGGATTATTTTGAAGAACTTGGAACGCGTGCAGAACTGGAAAAGAAATATAATTATCTGGAAAGCAGTAAGATTATAAAAAATAAAATCTACGGGCTGCCTTCATCGGCATATCTGAACGGAATTTTGTATAACAAAGAAGTATTTGATAAAGCAGGAATTACAGAGCCGCCGAAGACCATTGAAGATTTTCTGCAGGCACTGCGGGATATTAAAGAACGTACAGATGCAATTCCGTTTTACACCAATTATGCTGCCGGTTGGCCGCTGCAGGTATGGGAGCAGTATTCCTATATAGAAATGACAGGAGATCCGGATTACCGGGAAAATGGTTTTGTCAATGAACTCAATCCCTATGGAAAAGGGACGGCTCATTATCAGGTATATGATCTGCTGTATAACATTGTAAAAGAGGGATTGTGTGAGGATGATCCGCAAAAGAGTGACTGGGATCAATCCAAAGTGATGTTAAACGAGGGAAAAATCGGCTGCATGGCAATTGGATCGTGGGCGATGAGTCAGGTCAGAAATGCAGGAGCGGATGGAAAAAGTGTAGCGTATATGCCGTTCCCGAATGAGGTGGATGGAAAACAGTATATGACGATAGTGACCGATTACTGTTATGCCATCAACAAAAACAGCACCAATAAGGAAGCTGCCCGTTGTTACATTGATTATATGCTGGATGAATCCGGATATGCACTGGATCATGAAGTACTTTCCATTGTAAAGACCGATCCGTTTCTGGACAGTTATGGAAATATGGACAATGTGGTCTGCCTGAACAACCATGAGGCAAGTGATGAAAATTATAAAAAATGGGTAGCACTGTCTGCCAATTTAAATTTGCGGGATAACAATGATGAGATTAAGAGGGTGATCGAAGCCGGGGAAGGAAAGCGTAAAGAAACCTTTGATGAGATTGCAGATGACTGGAATAAGCGCTGGGAATCGGGGCGTACAGAGGATATGATGCCGGATACGGGGGAAAATGTTTCCGTACTCAGCAGTATGATCAACAATACCTACAAAGTTGATTTTTCAGGGACGGAGAAATCATACTTAAAGGGACTGAAGACGTTGCGGATCGGTTATCTGCGAAATCTTGCACCTTATGAATATGAGGAAAAAGGACAGTTTCAGGGAGTTTCCCGGCAGCTGGCAGATCAGATGGAAAAAGCGTTTCAGGTAAAAGTGAAAGCACAGGCTTATGACAATTCCAAGACTCTTTTTAAGGCATTGCGGGAAGGGAAAATTGACATGGCCGCGGGAGTCCAGAAAAGCAATGTTTATTCCGATATCAAATATTCTACCAATTACATGGAATATATGAATGTGCTGGTAAAAAGCGATACTAAGAGTACAAAGAACGCATTGCAGGGAACGATGGCACAGGTCAGGGGGGAGGATTATTCCGATTACCAGACAAATGCAAAAGAAATTTACCGGACCAAAGATTTAGCGGACAGTCTGCAGGCAGTGGAAAATCTGCGCGCAGATTTTACCGTAGCCGATTATTATAGTGTCAATTACTATATACAGCAGCAGGGTTTTGCGCATCTGACTACGATCCCGCTGGCGAAAAACGGCAATTTTTGTTTTGCATTTTACAGAGATGTTGATACCAGGCTGATTTCTGTCTGCAACAAAGTCATTTACAGTATTCCGGATGAAAACATGCAGATGATGCTGAATGATTGCCTGCAGGTGAAGCAACAGAAGATTACCGTGAAGCGTTTTATCGAGGCAAACACGTTTTCCTGTCTGCTGGCATTATGCATTATTTTTGTAATTGTTGTTGTAATTGTTATGCTTATTATGCGAGACCGGAATCGCCTGGCAAAGACAGACGCACTGACAGGATTATATAACCGGTACGGGCTTTCGGAAGAAATGAACCGCATTTATGACAGGAAAGAACTGCCGCTTCTGTTTGCAATCATGGATATTGATAACTTTAAGTCTGTCAATGATACGCTTGGACACGCCGGAGGAGATGAGGCGTTAAAACTTTTGGCGGATACGATGCGTCTGGTGTTTGGAACACATGTCCTTATGGCGCGGTTTGGCGGAGATGAATTTGTACTCTGTATACAGAACCGTGATCAGGAGAGTGTTCAGGCACAGCTGGATAAACTGGTCAGAAGCATGTGTCAGACATTTACATATGGTGGGGGCTCAGTGCCGCTGTCCATCAGCCTGGGTGCTGTGTATATGACGGAGAAAGTTCCTTATGAAAAACTGTTTAAGGAGGCAGACAGTGTATTATATGAGGTAAAAACCCGTGGAAAAAACAGTTTTGAGATTCGGAAAATTTGAAAAATGATATAAAATGAAATCCCGGAGCATGGGAAACGGCTCCGGGATTTTTTTTTCGAAAATGATTAATTTTTATTTGGAATAAATGGGCTGATCGCTCCGGCGAGCTGTGCGACCGGCATACTCTGCAGCCATACGCGTCCCGGTCCGGTGATGACGGTATTAAAGATGCCTTCCCCGCCAAAGAGTATATTCTTTACACCCGGTACAGTCTGGATATCGATGGTACATCCGGCGGTCATTGCCGCGAGATATCCGGTATCAACGACAATCTGCTGTCCCGGTGCAAGCTCGTATTCTTTGATGTGTCCGTCAAATTCGAGAAAGACGGTGCCGTTTCCGGACAGACGCTGCATGATAAATCCTTCTCCGCCGAAGAGACCGCCGGCAATGCGTTTTTGGAAAAAAACAGACATTTCCACGCCTGCAGTTGATGCGAGAAAGGCACTTTTCTGGGCGACAATCTCCTGCCCCGGTGCAATTTCAAATGCACGGATATCTCCGGGAAAGCTGGATGCAAATGCGATCAGTCCGGTGCCGCCCTGTGCGGTGTAGCGGTTGATAAACATGCTTTCACCGGAAAAAGCACGACCGAACATTTTTCCGATTCCGCCGCCTGTTGTGGTTTCCATTTTCATATTTGGGGACATCCACGACATTGCGCCCTTCTCCGTGAGCATGGTTTCGCCGCCCTCTAAGTTACAGATGACGACAGGCATTGGTGCTCCTTCAATTGTATAGTTCATAACTACCTCCCTGATATATTGTTTTTCGTTACAATATCATCTTAACGGAACATGGGGATCTTTTCAAGAAAATGTTTTTTGAAATGGAGAGTAAATCATGACAGTGTATTTCGGTGACCGTTTAATGAAAGGAAATTGTAATTACCTTGTCAATCAGTTATACTATATGTAAATATGGCAAAATGATCTGTTTGTTGGAGGTTCATATGGTAAATACTTTGAAATTACCGGTAGGAATTGACAGTTTTGAAAAAATACGCAGGAACGGATTTTATTACATTGACAAGACAAATCTCATAGAACAGATTCTGATGAATTGGGGGGAAGTAACACTGTTCACCCGTCCGCGACGCTTTGGCAAGACATTGAATATGAGCATGCTGAAAAGTTTTTTTGAAATCGGTGCAGATGCTGCACTGTTTGAAGGCTTATATATTGCAAAGAATAAAGAACTATGCGATGCGTACATGGGAAAGTATCCAGTGATATTTCTCACGCTCAAAGGAGTGGAGGGGCTGACATTTGCGGATGCGAAGAGGATGCTCGGCACGATTCTTGCCAATGAAATGGACCGGCATTATTATCTCAAAACAAGTGATGCACTTACGGATGAGGATAAGGCATATTTCGCTAAAATGCTTACAGGTACGGATGAGAATATAGAAGACAGCATCCGGAAACTGTCACAGCTTTTATATAAACATCACGGGAAAAAGGCGGTTATTATCATAGATGAGTATGATGTTCCTCTGGATAAAGCATATCAGAATGGATATTATCGTGAAATGGTTTCTCTGATCAGAGGTCTTTTTGGTCAGGCATTAAAGACGAATGATTATTTACAGTTTGCATTTCTAACCGGATGTCTGCGTGTATCGAAAGAAAGTATATTTACAGGATTGAATAATTTTAAGGTACTTTCTATTATGGATTCCAGATTTGATGAACAGTTTGGATTCACAGATGATGAGGTAAAAAACCTCCTTGCGTCGTATGGTCTGGCTTCACATTTTCCGGAAACAAAGGAATGGTATGATGGCTATCACTTTGGAAATGCGGATGTGTACTGTCCATGGGATGTCATAAATTATGTGGATGAACTTAACTATGATCAAACGGTTGAACCACAGGATTACTGGTCTAATTCGAGTGGGAATGCGATCGTCCGCAGATTGATCGATAAGGCGGATGTGCAGACCAAGGATGAAATTGAGCGTCTGATCGCGGGAGAGTGTATTGAAAAGGAACTTTCACAGGAACTTACGTATGATGAGCTTGATAAAAACATTGGAAATCTGTGGAGCGTACTTTTTACGACCGGATATCTGACAAAACAGGGGCGTACAGCGGATGGAAAGATACGTTTGGCAATTCCCAATAAAGAGATAAAAAATCTTTTTATCAAGAAAATCAGGGAATGGTTCCGGGATACGTCCGCGAATGACGGTAAGAGACTGGAAGAATTCTGCAATGCGTTTTTAGAAAAAAATACAGAAAAAATAGAGCAGCTCTTTGGAGAATATCTTTGGAATACCATAAGCATACGTGATACAGCAGTAGCAAAGGAAAAGAAAGAAAATTTTTACCATGGCATTTTACTTGGGCTTTTGGGATATAAAGCAAACTGGCTTATAAAGTCAAATGCAGAGTCAGGAACCGGCTACAGCGATATTCTTGTTGAGGTGCCGAACAACAGAACAGGAATTGTGATAGAACTGAAATATGCCGGGAATGGAGATCTGGATGCTGCATGTGCCGAAGCTTTGAAACAGATGGAAGAAAAATCATATGTCGATAAGCTGAAGCAGGACGGAATGCGTAATTTTATCAAATATGGAATTGCATGCTTCAAGAAGGATTGCAGGGTTGTGATTGCTGGTTAGCAGGAAGGAAACAAACATGGCAAAAGTAATCATGGTGCAGGGCACGATGTCAAATGCCGGAAAAAGCCTGATCGTTGCAGGACTTTGCCGTATTTTTGCGCAGGATGGCTATCGCGTGGTACCGTTTAAATCACAGAATATGGCACTCAACTCCTACATCACCGAAGACGGCCTGGAGATGGGGCGCGCGCAGGTCATGCAGGCGGAAGCGGCGGGTGTGAAGCCTTCCGTGCTTATGAATCCCATCCTGTTGAAACCGACCAATGATGTCGGATCACAGGTGATCGTAAAGGGTGAGGTGCTCGGAAATATGCGGGCGCGGGATTATTTTGCGTATAAGAAAAAGCTGATTCCGACGATCTGCGAGGCTTTTTCGGAGTTGGAAAAGCAGGCAGACATTATTGTGATGGAAGGGGCGGGAAGCCCGGCAGAGATCAATCTGAAATCGGATGATATTGTCAATATGGGGCTGGCAAAACTGGTCGATGCACCGGTGCTTCTGGTGGGGGATATCGACCGTGGCGGCGTGTTTGCGCAGCTTTTGGGAACTTTGATACTTTTAGAAGAGGATGAAAAAGCCCGTGTGAAGGGTCTGATTATTAATAAATTCCGCGGGGACAAGACGATCCTTGATCCGGGAGTGGAGATGCTGGAGGAACGCGGCGGCGTGAAGGTTGCCGGAGTAGTTCCATATATGCATCTTTCCATTGAGGATGAGGACAGTCTGAGCGGTCAGTTGGACAACCATGATGTAGGCGTGATAGATCTGGCAGTGATCCGTTTTCCGCGGATCTCCAATTTTACGGATTTTAACGTGTTTGAACGGCTGGAGGGTGTGTCCGTGCGCTATGTTTCTTCGGTGCAGGAACTGGGACAGCCGGATATGATTTTTCTGCCGGGCAGCAAAAATACGATGGGTGATCTGCGCTGGATGCGGCAGAACGGTCTGGAAGCCGCGGTCAAAAAGCTGGCGGTGCATATCCCGGTCTGGGGGATCTGCGGTGGCTATCAGATGCTGGGGCGTACCATTTCGGACCCACATGGGGTAGAGAATGAGAATTCGCTATGCGAACCGCTCTATCCGGCTCATTGCGAAGCAATTTCTCATGAGCCGGATACAATTGCCGTGGAGCGCATAAAGCGCGACGGGGCACTACCCTTGCGTGGTATGGAACTGATCGACACCGACACGACCCTGATGCCGGAAAAAATGCGTACGCAGACACGTGGAAAATTTGAGAATGTGACCGGTATTTTTTCCACACTTTCCGGATTGGAATTTTCCGGCTATGAGATTCATATGGGAAAGACAACGGTTTCCACCGGGGAACATCAGACGCCACTGGTACAGCTGGCAGATGGCAGAACCGACGGGGTACAGCGCATGGAAAAAGGCAGCGAAGCACCCGGCGTATACGGCAGTTATGTGCACGGCATTTTTGACGATGGAGACATTGCCGTGCGCATAGTACAGGCATTGGCCGACAAAAAAAGGGTGTCATGGAAACCGGAGGCTGGCGGTGATTATCATGCATTTAAGGAACAGCAGTATGACAAGCTCGCACAGGGATTGCGGGAGCATCTGGATATGGAGTATGTATACTCTATTTTGCAGGAGAGCCGGATTTCCGTTTGATTGACAGGAGAAAATATTTGATTACAGGAAAAGAAATGGAGAAACTTAAAATCATTCCACCGGACGCACAGATCTACGCGCAGGTAAAAGCAAGCTGGGACAAAATTGCCAAACCGCTGGATGGTCTGGGGCAGTTTGAGACAATGTTTGCGCAGATCGGCGCAATTACAGGAAACAGCAGCCTTTCCATTGAAAAAAAAGTGATCCTCACCATGTGCGCAGACAACGGTATTGTCGCAGAAGGGGTCAGCCAGTCCGGACAGGAAGTGACCGCGGTGGTTGCAGGATTTATGGGGCAGCAGGCAAGCTCGGTTGGCAAAATGGCGCGCCGCGCCGGTGTGGATGTGATCCCGGTCGATATTGGAATCAACACAAAAGAAACGCTGCCGGGGGTGCGCGACTGCAAAGTGATGCAGGGCACGCGCGATTTTCTGCAGGAACCTGCAATGACAGAGGAAGAAGCGTTGCAGGCATTGTCTGTGGGAATTGATCTGGTCCGGGAGTGCAAAGACAAAGGCTATCAGCTGATTGGTACCGGAGAGATGGGAATCGGAAATACGACGACGAGCAGCATGCTTGTGGCGGCACTGACCGGACGCACAGCAGAAGAAGTGACCGGACGTGGTGCCGGATTAAACGACGCGGGGCTGTTGCGCAAGCAGCAGGTCATTGCGCAGGCACTGGAGAAATATGAAAAAGAGATCCGGTCAGAGCATGTACTTTCCATGCTGGCGGCATTCGGCGGTCTGGATATCGCGGGAATGGCAGGTGTATGCATCGGCGGAGCGCTGTATCATGTGCCGGTCGTTCTGGATGGGCTGATCTCATCGGTCGCGGCACTGGTGGCGGAGCGGATCGTGCCGGGTGTGCGGGAATTTGTTCTGCCGAGCCATCTGAGCAAAGAACCCGCGGCAAAATGGATCGCGGAGGAAATGAAACTTCATCCGGTTATTGATGCAGGACTGGGGCTTGGGGAAGGCACAGGGGCCGTGATGCTGTTTTCCCTTCTGGATCTGGCACTGGCACTCTACGAGGATCAGACAACATTTGATACGATGGAAATTGCGCAGTACGAGAGGTATGGGGAAACAGAATGATCACTTTGGTTTTGGGCGGAAGCGGCAGCGGAAAATCGGCTTACGCAGAGCATCTGCTGGATGGAAAAACGAATAAATATTATATCGCAACCATGCAGGTGTACGATGCGGAGGGCGAAAAAAAAGTTGCAAGACACCGGAGATTTCGCGCGGGAAAAGGATTTGTTACGATGGAACAGCCGCGGGATATCGGGGAAGTAGATTTTTCGAAAAGAGCACAGCAAGCCATGGAACCACCGGATCGCGCAGGGCAAAATGTTACGGAACGTCCTCGCTGTGCCCTGCTGGAATGTATGTCCAATCTGGTTGCAAATGAGATGTTTTCCGGTGCGGACATCGTTTCGGAAGATGTGGTTGTCGGACACATATTGCAGGGAATCAAAAACCTTTCCACAAAAGTGGACGAGTTGGTGATCGTCAGTAATAACGTGTTTGAGGATGGCATTTCCTATGATGCGACAACGCAGGCATATATCCGTGCACTCGGACGCATCAATACGGGAGTGGCGGCGTTGGCGGATACGGTGACCGAAGTTGTTGTAGGTATTCCGGTTCCGGTAAAAGAGAGAAAGGAAGCAGGTTATGCACATCATTAGAGGAATCGCGGTGGCGTTTTCCACCTATTCAAAAATTCCGATGCCACAATTTGTGTGGAAAGAAGAAGATATGCGTTACAGCATGTGCTTTTTTCCGTGGATCGGGGCAGTGATCGGTGCTATCCTCTGGGGATGGTTTCGATTGTCTGCGTTATTGGGAATCAGTACGCTTGCATTTATTCTGATATCAGCTGCGCTCCCGCTTATTATCACCGGGGGCTTCCATGTGGATGGGTTTATGGATACCATGGATGCATTGCATTCGTATCAGCCCAGAGAGCGAAAACTGGAAATTTTAAAGGATTCCCACATTGGAGCTTTTTCCGTGATCAAGCTGGCGGAATTCGGGTTGATTTATGTGGCGGCTCTTTCCCAGATTGTGGATTACCGTGCGCTGGAAGTGTTTTGTTGTGGATTTTTCCTGTCCCGCTGCCTGAGTGGTCTGAGCGTGGTCTCCTTCCGTTCCGCAAAAACGGATGGGATGCTCTATCATTTTGCGAGTACCGCACATGAGCGTGGGGTAAAAGGGGCACTTTATGCACAGACGTTGTTGTGTGTACTGTTTATGCTCTGGCTTTCGCTTCTGGCGGGAATTCTGGCGGTGGCGGCGGCATTTGCAGTGTTCGGTTACTATCGCTGGCGCAGTTACCGCGAATTTGGCGGAATCACAGGAGATACGGCGGGATATTTTCTGACGCTGTGTGAGGGGGCAATGGCGGTGGCGGCAGCCGTGTCAGTGTTGATTTGAAAAAGTCGCGCTACTGGTGCAAGAAGGATGATGAATTGGGGTATACTTGAAATTGGTGATTGTGTATGATATAATGCAATCAACAAAGAATGAGGCGATACTTTTACAAGTACACCAAAAACGAACCCCCAGTAGTTGCCGCTACTGGGGGTTCTTCTCATTTTGTATGGTCGAGCATCCATTCAGGTTAATTGCCGCTAATATAGCATAAATAGATAAATTTGTCGAAACGTGGTAATATAAAATATCAAGCAATAGGGAGTACATTAATGGAATTATACATTGGCGGCACTGCTCAGGGAAAAAAAGTATATGTAACACAGGTGCGGGGCATCGCGGAAGCACGGATCTGGGACAATTTTGAAGAATGGTTTCGAGAGAAATTGCAGGAAAGTGCCTCGAAGTCTCCATCCCCGGAAGCAGAAAGTATGGCTTATCTGGAAAAACATCCGGATACAGTAATTATCTGCGATGAAGTAGGCAGCGGAATTGTGCCGCTTGATTCGTTCGAGCGGGAATATCGTGAGCGGCTGGGACGGCTGCTTTGTGAAATTGCAGCAAAAGCAGAAAGGGTGGAACGGATTGTATGTGGAATCGGACAGAGAATCAAATAGAACTGTATCTGATCCGGCATGGAATGACGCCGGGAAATGCAGAACACCGGTATATTGGCAGACAGACGGATGAACCGCTTTCGGAGGACGGCAGACAGCAGCTGGAGAAAAGAAAAGACCAATGGGCACAGGTATGCAGGACATGGGATATGCCGTATGTATTTGTAAGTCCCATGCTTCGCTGCCGGCAGACCGCAGAAATTTTATTTCCGCAAATTCCACAGATCGAAATTGATCCATGGCGTGAAATGGATTTTGGAGAATTTGAAGGCAGGAATTATGCACAGCTGAATGGAGATCCGCGCTATCAGGCATGGATTGACAGTGGTGGAACGCTGGCATTTCCGGGAGGTGAGAGCCGGGAGGCTTTTATGGCAAGATGTGTGGATGGGATGGAGCTGGTTATGGAACAGATCCGGCAGCAGCTGGCATACAGAGCGTGTCCAAAGTGCCGGGAAACGGAAGACAACGGTATGATACAGGAGCCGCTTCCGGTGGCGGCTGTGGTTCACGGGGGTACGATCATGGCGCTGCTTTCGCACTACTGTGGCGGTGATTATTTTTCGTATCAGGTAAAAAATGCCGAGGGCTATCATCTGCGCCTGTCCTTACAAGAGAATAAAATGGAGTTAAAAGAAAAAGTATGAGTTATCATTTCTTTGCGATGTTTCTTGGGTTTGTGCTGGATCTGTTGTTTGGCGATCCGCACTGGCTGCCCCATCCGATCCGTCTGATTGGTAATCTGATCGCATCACTGGAAAAACTGAATAAAAAGGAACTGTCAGACACAAAAAAATTTCTGCGCGGGTTTGCGATGGTTGTGATTGTTATCGCATGGACAACCGGTGTAACCGCCGTTATCCTTGAGGGGGCATACGGGCTGCATCCGGCGATTGGCTGTGCCGTGGAAACCATTATGACCTATCAGATTCTTGCTACAAAGTGTCTGAAAGTGGAAAGCATGAAGGTATATGAGCAGCTGCAAAAGCAGAATCTGCCGGCAGCGCGAAAGGCAGTGTCCATGATCGTTGGGCGTGATACGGAACAATTGGATGAAACAGGTGTGGCAAAGGCAGCAATTGAGACCGTTGCGGAAAATGCATCCGACGGTGTGATCGCGCCGATGATTTATCTGGCAGTTGGCGGACCGGTGCTCGGCTTTGCCTATAAAGCAGTGAATACCATGGATTCCATGGTGGGATATAAGAATGAAAAGAACCTGTATTTTGGAAGGTTTGCGGCAAAACTGGATGATGTGGTAAATTTCATTCCGTCCCGCATTGCGGCACTGCTTATGATCGTGGCAAGCTTCCTTCCGGGGAAACGTTTTAGCGGGACCGGGGCATGGAAGATCTGGAGAAGGGACAGCCGGAAACATGCCAGCCCGAATTCTGCGCAGACCGAGAGTGCCTGTGCGGGAAGCCTTGGCATCCAGCTGGCAGGGGATGCCAGTTATTTTGGAAAGACTGTAAAGAAACCGACGATAGGGGATGCCCTGCGTCCGGTGAAACCGGAAGATATCCGGTGTGCGAATGTGCTGTTGTACCGGATGGCATTCCTTAGCATGGCCGTTTGCCTGTCACTTTTGTATTTTCTGTAAACATTAAAAAGCCGGACGTTGTGTAAACAGCGTCCGGCTTTTTGGCAGACAGAGTTATCCGAGTTCTTTGTGCTCTACGGAATCTTTCATATCTTCTGCAAGCATGTAAATATTCTCCAGAACTTTTTTACAGCCCTTCATATTGTCCACCGTGGAATCTGCCATACGCAGCCCTTCGGTGGAAGAGGCAGCCACTTCCTCACCGGTGGCGGAGAGGTGGGTAATATTATCGGAAATAACATTGGTGGCATCAAGGATTTTCTGGATATTTTCTTCTGCCGTATGGATATCTTCCATCAGGCGTTCAACGGTTTCACCGACATTGCCGAATTTCTCCCGTGTATTCTCAATCAGTTCGTTCTGCTTTTCTACGGAAGCAACTGAGTTTTCGATACTTTCGTTGGCACGTTTTGTGTCATCGTTTAATTTGTCGATAATTTCTGTAATGTTGGCAGAGGCATTTTTTGTCTGTTCGGAAAGCTGGCGGATTTCATCGGCCACCACAGCAAACCCTTTTCCGGCTTCCCCGGCACGCGCAGCCTCAATGGAAGCATTTAAGGCAAGCAGATTTGTCTGGTTGGAAATTTCAATAATGGATCCGACAAAGCTCTGGACATCCTCGACTTTTGAAGTCAGGCTCTGGATGACCTGTACCGTGATATTGCTGGCTTCTTCCACGTTCTGTGCCTGTTCCTTTAATTCCAGGACGACCTGTGCACCGGATTTTACAGTAGCATCCGTTTCATGTGCGGCTTCAATCATCTGGTGGATGCCGGCTTCTGCCGCATCGGTGTTGCCCTGAATATTGGAACACATAACCGCCTGTTTCTGGATGGCTTCAGCGGTGCTTTCGGTGCTGTCTGCAATTTCCTGAATAGAACTGTGGCTGACCTCAATACTGTTTTCCAAACTGTCAAGCACAGTCATTGCTTCTTCAAAATGCCGGGAAATATTTTCGGCAACGAGAAGCATCTGATCGTGGTTTTTCTTCTGCTTATCCGCAGCTTCTGTAATTTCCGTCATGTTTTCATCAAAGAAAAGCACAAGCATCCGTGTAATACTGATAGAAGCGTATGCAACAAGAAGCAGGACAAACAGTGCCAGCACCTTGTTGGCCAGTGCAGCAGATGCGTGTGGGGCAAAACTGAGCATCAGACGAACGATATTTACCAGCAGAAATACGCTGTTTATTATTTTCATAAGCCGTTCATCCAGATAGACCATGGCGGCAATAATGAGGGGAAGCGCGTAAGCCCATGTCCCTTCCGTGGTATTTAGTAAAGCAACAGCTGCATAACCGACCATCATGGCGGTTGTCAGGATGATGGCACAGGTGTGCGTTTTCTTTCGGGTCAGATAGCCCAGTGCGGAAAGGATAATCACACCGACCGAAACCAGACACTGGATCATAATCCGGACAAAGTGGTCCCCGTGGCTGGCCGCCAGTGCAGCAAGCATGGTCAGCGTGATATAGGAAAAGATAATGGTGACAGCGAGAAATACCCGCTTGTTGGCTCGTAAATACTGTTTTTCGTTCATGTAATGTTCTCCTTCTGCCAAATATGCAAAATCGTTAAATTGTATAATAATCATACCTCTCATAAATACCGTTTGTCAAAGGAAAACAGACAAAAAACAGACTTTGTGGATTATTTGCCAAAAAACAGTTTTAAATCATCTTCTACGGTACCAATTCCGGCAATGCCAAACGTGTCCGTGAGGATCTTTGCCACATCCGGGGAAAGGAATGCCGGAAGGGTCGGTCCCAGGTGGATATTTTTTACACCCAGTGCCAACAGTGCCAGCAGCACAATCACTGCTTTTTGCTCATACCATGCAATGTTGTAGACGATCGGCAGATCGTTGATATCATCGAGACCGAATACTTCCTTCAGTTTCAGGGCAATCACAGCCAGAGAGTAGGAATCGTTACACTGTCCGGCATCAAGGACACGCGGTATTCCGTTGATATCGCCGAGATTCAGTTTATTATATTTGTATTTGGCACAGCCGGCAGTCAAAATAACCGCATCTTTTGGAAGTGCTCTGGCAAAATCCGTATAGTAATTGCGGGAGTTTGCCCGTCCATCGCATCCTGCCATGACGACAAATTTTTTGATCGCGCCAGAGTTGACGGCCTCAACAATCTGACTGGCAAGTGCAAGTACCTGATTGTGGGCAAAGCCACCAATGATTTCACCGTGCTCGAGTTCTTCCGGAGCAGAACAGTGTTTCGCCTGTTCGATCAGTGCCGAGAAATCCTTCTGTGCACCGATTTCGCCATCAATGTGTGTGCATCCCGGATAGCCGGCAGCACCGGTGGTGTACAGCCGGTCTTTGTAGCTGTCCTTTGGTGGAACAATACAGTTGGTCGTCATCAGAATTGGTCCGTGGAAACGTTCAAATTCTTCTTTTTGTTTCCACCATGCATTTCCGTAATTTCCGATAAAGTTCGGATATTTTTTGAATGCCGGGTAGTAGTGGGCAGGAAGCATTTCTGAGTGTGTATACACATCTACACCGGTTCCCTGTGTCTGTTCCAGAAGCATTTCCAGATCTTTTAAATCATGACCGGAGACAAGAATTCCCGGATTTTTTCCCACACCGATATTCACTCTGGTAATTTCAGGATTGCCATAGGCACCGGTATTTGCAGTATCGAGCATCGCCATGCCTCTGACACCATAGTTTCCGGTTTCCAGTGTGAGTGCGATCAGGTCATCGGCTGTGAGGGAATCATCCAGTGTTGCAGCGAGTGCCCGCTGCAGGAAGGCATCGATTTCCGGATCATCCGAAAGCAGTACATTGGCGTGCTTGGAGTAAGCGGACAAACCTTTTAATCCGTAAGTGATCAGTTCACGCAGACTGCGGATGTCCTCGTCTTTTGTGGAGAGAACCCCTGCCTCTTTTGCCTTGGCAAAGAGCACATCATCCGATGCGTCAGAGCCATCTTTTGTTTTTATATCCCAGAAAGCAGCTTCCGGCAGACCTGAGGTATCTTTTACCTGTAAAATGAGTGTGCGGCGCACGGACAGAGTGTTATGAATCCGTGCGATGATCGCCTCATTGTCGAAGTTGGCATTTGTGATGGTGGTAAACAGATTCCAGGTGATCAAGTGGTTGATTTCTTCTGAAACCTTTGTTCCTTCTTTGCGCAGCTGGGTTGTGACCGCGGATAATCCCTTGCTCACATAGATGAGCAGATCCTGCATAGCTGCTACTTCCGGCTTTTTGCCGCAGACACCCATCTGGGTACAGCCGCTGCATCCTGCGGTTTCCTGACACTGATAGCAAAACATTTTATGTTCCATAATAAGATACTCCTTTGATTTTATTTTGTAAGCAAGAAGTAATTTATCAGAAAGCAAATGGAAAATATGTTGTTAAAACCACAATTGACGAGAAAATGAACTGGTGATAAATGGGAATATGCAGTAAAATAGGAAAAAGAAAAGCTACAGGAAAATTATATGGGGGGATTACAGATGATGAAAGAATATATTATGGCACTGGATCAGGGAACGACAAGTTCCCGCTGTATCTTGTTTGATCATGCAGGAAAAATCGTCACGATGGCACAGAAAGAATTTACACAGATTTACCCGCAGCCGGGCTGGGTAGAGCAGAATCCGAGGGAAATCTGGTCCTCCCAGATGTCGGTTGCCATAGAGGCAATGGCGAATATCGGGGCATCATCCAAAAATATCCGTGCCATTGGCATTACAAACCAGCGCGAAACCACAATTGTCTGGGATAAAAAGACCGGGGAACCCGTATACAATGCGATCGTCTGGCAGTGCCGGCGCACGGCAGAACAGATTGACGAACTGAAAGAAAAAGGATATGGACCGATGCTGCAGAAGCGGACAGGTCTGGTGCCGGATGCTTATTTTTCCGCAAGCAAGATCGCATGGATTCTTGATCATGTGAAAGGCGCGCGTGAGGCGGCAGAAAAAGGGGAACTTTTGTTTGGCACGGTGGATACATGGCTGATCTGGAATCTGACCAAGGGAGCGGTGCATGTCACGGATTATACGAATGCGGCAAGAACCATGTTGTTTGACATACACAGATGCTGCTGGGAGGAAGAGATATTAGAGCTGTTTCGTATTCCAAAAGAAATGCTGCCGGAAGTGTTGCCATCGAGTGGTCTCTTCGGAGAGACACAGGAGCAGATTTTTGGCGGTAAAATTCCTGTGATGGGTGTGGCAGGAGACCAGCAGGCGGCATTGTTCGGACAGTGCTGTTTTGAAAAAGGGGATGTAAAAAATACCTATGGAACCGGTTGTTTTCTTTTGATGCATACCGGAAAGGAACCAATCATTTCCAGACATGGACTGCTTACAACCATTGCTGCGAGTACTGCAGGGGAAGTGGAATATGCACTTGAGGGAAGTGTTTTTGTGGCAGGGGCGGCCATCCAGTGGCTAAGGGACGGGATGCGTATGATTCGTACCGCAGGACAGTCCGAGGAATATGCCAAGAGAGTCCCGGATTCCAATGGTGTTTATATTGTTCCTGCATTTGCCGGCATGGGGGCACCGTATTGGAATCCGTATGCGCGCGGAACGATTGTCGGGCTGACACGGGGATGCAAAAAGGAACATTTTATCCGTGCGACATTAGAGTCTATTGCCTATCAGGCGAAAGATGTCATTCACGCCATGGAAGAGGATGCCGGCGTGACGCTGAACGGTCTGCGTGTGGACGGAGGAGCCAGTGCAAATAACATGCTTGTACAGTTTCAGGCAGATATCATTGATGCGGCAGTACTTCGACCGGAATGTATTGAGACAACAGCACTCGGAGCGGCATATCTGGCAGGACTTGCGGCAGGTTACTGGAAAGACAGGGATGAAATCCGGGAAAACTGGCAGCTGGGACGAAGGTTTGAACCGGTAATGGACTCAGGGGAGCGCAAAAAGCTGCTCAGGGGATGGCAGAGAGCCGTGCGGTGCGCACGGCTCTGGGCAGAAGATGGGGAATAATGAGATTTATTTGTTTAATTCCGTTTTGATATTTTCGATCAATGGATCAGCCTGTTCCATCATATTGGAAATGTCCTCATAGATAAATCCCTTTTCTGTCATCAGGCTCTTTAAGCCGTCAATATCGGACTGAACCTGGGCATAACGGGTTTCATGGGCTTCCATGTCTTCCCGGAGCTGATCCACCTGTCCGCTGCAGTTTTCCACAACCTCATTGATGCCGCGGTGAACATTTTCTACGCCGGACACAGAATCATTGATATGGGAAAAGATATTTTCGGTTGTGTCCATCTGTGTGCGGGAAGCATCCAGTGCATCCTGTACATCCAGCAGAGAATGCGTCAGATTTTCGGAGCTTGTCTGCAAACCTTCCATACTTTTGTTTACATCACCCACCAGTTCTTTGATGCCAATGGAAAGTTTTGTGACTTCATCTGCAACAACGGCAAATCCTTTTCCGTGTTCACCGGCACGGGCCGCTTCGATGGAAGCATTTAATGCCAGCAGGTTGGTCTGGTTTGCAATGCCGACAATGTTTTGCATGGTTGCATGGATTTCATCAAAGCGGGCCTGAAATTCATCGTAGATTTTATGAATCTCTGCGAACTGCGTTTCCACTTTGGCAGAGCTTTCTTTCAGATCACGGATATCCTGCATGGCATCATCGGATACGCTGGTCACACCGGTGATTACATCTGTAAATTGTCTGGAAATTTCTCCGATTTTCCCGAATTCTTTTTGCAGGGAATCAACAGCTTCGCGGATCGAGGCATTGTGTTCAATCACGTCGGTGTAAGAGTCTTTTACTTTATCAATCTCACGCACGGTCTTGATTTCTTCTTCAACGAGAGATTCCTTTTTGTCAATGACAAAATGGCTGAGAAAAGACATGGATGTCAGACAGTCTTCTATTTTCTTTTTATTGGAAACCTGTGGAACAGGTGTTGCGGTTCCTGTGGTTTTCTTTTTTCCAAACATAAAAGGTTCCTCCTATTCAAATACCACGCAGACCATCGTCTGGTTTACATGCTGGTTATTATACTGTTCGCCACCGCCGACAATGCCAAGGTGTGGTCCGAGAGAGGCCATGTCTTTTGCATATGTAGAAAAATATCCCTCTTTTTCGTAGAGCAGATACCGGTAGATACAGTCAATGGATAAAACCAGGGAAATATGGGATGCGTCCTGCTGGATCTGCTGGCGTGTCTGCTGTTCTGTTGCTTTGTAGTCACCGAGGCTTAAGAAATAAATGCAGTCGTTTTTATTGATTCGTTTGTAGTTGGTCAGTGTGCCGTCTGTATCCATTCCGTTCATGGAAGAGATAAAAACCTGATTGCCCACCGCACGTCCCATAGGATTGACCAGTACGTTGTCAACGATTTTATCACGGGGAATGCCAAGTTCTGCGCTGTATACGTCTGCGGCGGGTCTGCCGTCAAGTTCGATGAGTGCTTTACGGGACACATCGACTTTTGTGGCAAAGTGACTCTGAGCCGATGTTTTTTCATAGATGTTTTCTTTGTATACACGTATTTTTCCGGTTGTATTTTTGATCAGTGCATAGACGCAGGCATCTTCATATAATTCTCCGTTATATGCAACGACCGGAGGTTTGCCGTCCGGGACACCGAAAACGGTGCCTCCTGCCAGATGGATGCCCTTTGTTTCCAGACAGGATGTAAACGTGGTTACCAGCTTTTCTTCGGAGCCGGTACAATATTCCACGCATACCGTATCGTCTGTGCCGGGAGAAATCTCTGCAATCTGCTTCAGAAGCTGCGTTGTGCCCGCAACCGGACAACGGCTGGCTTCGGTGATGATACCACAGCGGATCTTCACATCAGAAAAAAATCCAAGAACCGCAAGACCGGAATCATTCACCTGTCCGTTTACGAGTCTGGTTCCGATCGTTCCGATACACGGAGTATCCGGAAAAAGTTCTTTTAAGCGTGAGGCAGTTTCTTTGAAATGTTCATAAGAAGCCATAAAAAGAATTGCACTTGGGGATGTAAGTCCCTGTACTGCCTGATGCACGGCAGCTTCCGGCTGTCCCACACCTGTGCCGATGAATGTTTTCATGGAAAATTCCCCCTTAAATCTGATCTGTTTTTCTTATAGTATATTTTTTTTGATTTAAAATAGCAACAGAATTTTATGTTTTCACCGACAAAAATGATTTTTTTCTTGCACTTGTTTCCTGTTTTGCGTATAATTTTTAATGTGCGCGTACAAAGCACATTTGTACGCAGGAAAAGCCTTTTGAAAAAGGAAAATAAGGAGAAAAATTATGTGGACAACAATCAATGCATTTTTAAAGACCGTGGACAACTTCGTCTGGGGAGTCCCGCTTATGGTATTGATTCTCTGCGGTGGGATCTTACTGACCGTGCGTCTGGGAGTCCTGCAGATGCGCAGGCTTCCGCTGGCACTCAAGTGGATGATCAAAAATGAAGAGGGCGGCAAGGGAGAAATTTCCAGTTTTGCGGCGTTATGTACGGCACTGAGTGCAACGATCGGTACGGGAAACATTGTCGGTGTGGCAACTGCGGTATGTGCAGGCGGCCCGGGGGCATTGTTCTGGATGATTGTGGCGGCATTTTTCGGAATGGCAACAAAATTTTCCGAAGGATTACTTGCCATCAAATATCGTGTAGTTGACAAAGACGGACACAGTCTGGGTGGCCCGTTCTACTATATTGAACAGGGAATGGGGTCGAAATGGAAATGGCTTGCAAAGATTTTTGCCTTTTTTGGAGTCTGTGTAGGTCTGTTCGGAATCGGAACATTCAGCCAGGTGAACGGTATAGCCAGTGCCATCCAGAACTTTTTTGATCCGAATAAGGTTCATACCGTGGCAATTCCGGGAATCGGAACTTATTCCTGGACGGTTGTAATCGCTTCCCTGATCCTTGCATTTTGTGTGGGTGCCGTGCTGATTGGAGGAATCAAGCGTATAGCAAGTGTCAGCCAGATTGTTGTTCCGTTTATGGCAGTTGCATATTTTGTATTTGCGTTGATTTTAATTATCTGTAATATTACAAAAGTTCCGGCAGCGGTTGTTACGGTTGTGCAGGGCGCATTTCATCCGCGTGCAGTCACCGGTGGTGTGGTAGGCAGTATGTTTGTTGCCATGCAAAACGGTGTTGCAAGGGGCATTTTTTCAAACGAGGCAGGACTTGGTAGTGCACCGATCGCAGCGGCAGCAGCACAGACACATGAGCCGGTGCGTCAGGGTCTTGTCAGCATGACAGGTACATTTATTGACACGATTGTGATCTGTACACTGACCGGACTTTCCATTGTACTGACCGGAGCATGGCAGGTGGATGGACTCGAGGGCGTTCAGGTTACTACATATGCGTTCCAGAACGGACTTCCGTTCCCTCATGTGGTATCTTCTTTTGTCCTGATGATGTGTCTGGTATTTTTTGCCTTTACAACGATTCTTGGATGGGATTATTACAGTGAGAGATGTCTGGAATATCTGACCGGTGGAAATATGAAAAAAGTAATGGTGTTCCGCTGGATTTATATTCTGGCAGTATTTATCGGACCGTATATGACGGTAAGTGCTGTCTGGACGATTGCCGATATTTTCAATGGTCTGATGGCACTGCCAAATATGATTGCGCTGTTTGCTTTAAATGGTGTGGTTGTATATGAGACAAAGAAATTTTTTGAGGCTGGTAAACATAAAAAATGAAAATATATTTAATCAGGCACGGAGAAACGGACTGGAATCATATCAACCGTTTTCAGGGAAGGGAAGATATAGAACTGAATGCGGCAGGAATTGCACAGGCAGCACGCTGTGGGCAGACGCTGCAGGGACTGGGGATAGAAGCTGTGTATACAAGCCCACTGAAACGTGCACACTGCACAGGGGAGGAGATTGCTGCACAGATCGGGTTAAGCAGAGATGGTGTAGAGCCGATGCAGGAGCTGATTGAGCGGGATCTTGGCCCGTTTTCCGGACAACTGGTAAAAGATAAAAAAGAGTATTTTGCACTTGCGGCAGGCGACCATGTCGAAGGAATGGAGCCGTTTGCCGATGTGCAGAAACGCATGGAGCATGCGATGGAGCTTCTTGCGGCAACGGGGCATCAGGCAGTGGCTGCGGTATCCCATGGAGCGGCAATCAATGTGCTTCTGGCAGGGCTTACGAATCATGAGATCGGAACCGGAAAGACAAGACTCTACAATGGGGCAATCAATGTGATTGAAGGGTCACAGACCGGAGGATTTCATGTCCTGCACTGCAATCTGCCGCCGGATGATCCCAAGACACGGCAGATTCTGCTGCAGGATCGGTAAAGCAGATTTTATCATGCAACTATGGATACAGGAGGACAGGATGGGATACGAGCGGCTGGAAAAAAGTCTGACAGACACGATCAAAGAGGAACAGGCAAAACTGGGATTCCGAAAAGAAGCCATCCGGTTATATTATCCCCTGTCCTCTCTGAATCACTTTTTTGACGTGCAGGAGAGAGAAGAACAAATGCTTCATCGCCTGCAGCATCTGCCGGAAACCTGGCAGGAAAAACTTGGGGATGTAGGTGTGACGGCAAAAAAAGAGCGTTTCTGTTTTTATATTCCGGAACAGGGAAGTGTATATGTCCATGAGCATGAAAAGCCGGATGAATTTATCCGGGAACTGGTGGAACTGGTGGGCAGGCATGGCTGTACCATGCAGGAGATCCGGGAACTGTTCTGTAAACATTCGTCCCATGTGGAATGTCAGAAGATCGAAAATGGGGAATTTGACTGGATGTTCCGGTTTGCGGAGGATGAGGAAGATCCCTATTATTATTGTTTTAAGGATGAGGGAATCCATATCATTTACCATCGTTTTTTGCCGGAGGATTACAGGGAGTTTGGAGTCTGATGAAAACAGACACAGATAAGGCAGCGGATCAGCAGGGAGAAAATTATGGCACAGACAATATTACTTTTTCGTATAAACCGGGATAAATACGCAGTGATTCAGAATGTATGCAGGACATTAGGCATCCGTATCATAGATGTTGCCCGCAAGGATTATTCCCAGAAACTGGGCACTCTGGCGCAGATACAGGGATTTACCAGAGAAGCAAAAAAATATGACGGTCCGGAATTTCCGGCAGAAATGCTGATTTTTTCGGAAATGAATTCGGATCAGGTGGATGCATTTCTGGCAGAATATAAAAAGGCGGGTGTGGAACCAATTGCACTAAAAGCTGTAATCACGGGCAATAATATTTTCTGGACGGCAGAGAGGACACAGAAAGAATTGTTGCGGGAACATTTATTTATGAGCAATATTTACAAAAGCAATATGTGATTTGCACAAAAAATTTACGTTATTTTTGTTGAAAACTACCAAAGATGGTGCTATAATGTATACAAGAAATGAGAAAATCATTTCGAACATATCAGCCCATATGACATAAGATAATTGAGAAGGGCGCACACCAAAATAAAAAAGGAGGTGTATCGATGATGTATGCAATCGATCCAACCATGTCCTTTGCTCAGGTAGTTCAGTATTACAAGGATTACGTGAAACGGACGAAGAGCTGTGGACGCAAACCGGTATCCTTCCTGCGATTTGTAACAGGCAGATACTAAAATCGGATGATCCGGTGGCAAAGAAGCCGCCAGCTCACCCGATTTTTCTTTTACTACGGAAATAAAACAAGATAAAAACGGCATAGCTGTGATCCAGTACATATTGCAGGGATCATAGGCTATGCCGTTTGCTGTTTAAACCGTTCCGGTATCCGGAATTACGGCTGGACCGGATTCTTTTTCATACAACACATTCCGGTTCCGGATGATTCCTAGCAGAATCCCCACCAGAATGGAATTGGCAACTGTGCCGGTAAGTCCGTAAGATAAGAACGGAACAGAGGCGGTATAAAACAGATTGATGCCAAAGTTCGTCAGTACATAGTTGAACAGCTCAAGGAGAAGGACTCCGCTGGCAGCAGTACCAAGCAGCATTGCCAGACGGTTGCTCTGCCGCAGCGCACAGTGCATGCTGTACAGCGCAAAAAAGGCAAGTGCAGCGATGATTAAAATGCCGGCCGCAATGCCGAACCACAGAAAAATACTGTGCAGCAGATAGGTAGAGTAAAGTTCTTCCCGTGGAAGACGGTCACTGACAGAACTTCCACCGAACAGGGAAAAACGTGTCTGTTCATACTGCAGGGCAAGTCTCGTAAAGCCAGGTCCGTCGTCAGTATGCTGCAGTCCGAGTGCAGTCAACAGGCGGTCATACAGATAGGTTTGCGGACGTAAAAACAGGCTGCCTGCCAAAGCTGCGATTCCGATATAAGGAAGAAGTGTCCAGCACCAGAGAACCTTTTTGGAACCGGGCAGAATCCTTTTTTGGATACAGATTCCGGACAGCAGGACGGACAGAAAAACAAATGCCAGAACCGGCGGCCATACAAAACCACTGGTGTGGCTTAGGATCGCTCCGAAAAACAGGAGTGACAGCACATGCAGCCAGACAATGGTTTTCCATCCTTTTTCCCGGTTGGAGTATAGCAGCAGTGCATAGGACAGTGGATACAGCAGACACAGATAATAGCTAAAGGTACGGGTCTGCCAGAAAGAGAACGTGCCCGGAAAGAAGCAGGCGAGCAGCGCAAATCCCAAAAACAGACCGTATAAAAACCAGCTGTATTTTGACAAACACATGTAATTGCTGAACATCCCAAACAGAATAATGCCGAAGCCAATCATCTGATAGAAAACGGCATGCTGCATAAACGCGGTGTTGGAATAGGTGGTGTTAAGTGGTTCAGAACCATACAGGATATATTGCATGAAAATTCCGGATAATGTAAGAACCACCGCAATGCCGAACAAAACACCCGGAAACCGGGGACGATGGATCCGGTTTAATTCCGTGCCGGCTGCAACCGGGTCTCCCATCTGCCGGACAGCTTCTTTTTCTGCTGCGTCCGGAGACATTCCTGTATCTATATAATCCTGCATCTGTTCGTCAATGTGTTCCTGAATTTCTTCCAGCACATGGGTACGTGCATGTGGGTTTAAAATCTGTTCGCCCAGGGTCTGCAGATATTCTTTTTCCTCCATATCAGATTCCTCCTTCAAAACTTAACACATTGCTTACAGCAGCCTGATAGGCCATCCATTCCTGCTTTTTTTCGGAAGAATGATGCCGGCCGGCCTCTGTCAGCTGGTAATATCTGCGTTTTTTCCCGGAAGAGGCATCCTCATAGGACCGCACATAGCCCTTGCTCTCCAGGGAGTGGAGCAGTGGGTACAGGGTGCCGGCTTTCAGTTCAAAGACGTTGTTGGATTTGCTGCGAAGAGCTTCAATCATTTCGTAGCCATACATATCTTTCGTTTCCAAAAGGCGCAGAAGCAGCAATGCCATGCTTCCCTGTACGAGATTTTTGTCAATACCCATGGTATATGACCTCCTTTCAGTGATAAGTACTATAGACTGCCTATACATGAAAGTATATATCGACAGTCTATACATGTCAAGCAAAGGGAAAAGCGTTGTGCAATATGCATGAAAAATAGAAAGGAAAACTTACTTATTTCACAAAAATGAGAATAACACTTGCGAAACTGTGCAAAAAAGGTGTATACTCTGCTTACTGAAAACGTTACCGGAAACATTGCCGTGAACGTTTTCAATCAGGGGCTGCCGTATGAACGGTAACGCTACGAACGTATTTATTTTAGGAGGGTGAAAATATGAAAAAGAAAATTGTATCAGCATTAATGGTTGCCGCAATGGTTGTCACAGCATTCGCAGGATGCGGAAGCGATAAGGGTGGCACATCCACACAGGGTGGAGACAAGACCAGCAAGAGTTCTGGAAAGGTTTACATGTTAAACTTTAAACCAGAGACAGACGAAGCCTGGCAGGATCTGGCAGAGACCTATACCGATCAGACCGGTGTAGAGGTAAATGTGCTTACTGCAGCAGACGGACAGTACAACACAACATTACAGTCCGAGATGGCAAAGTCAGATGCACCTACCATCTTCAATGTGGGAAATTCTTCCGCAGCACAGACATGGAACGATTATACATATGATCTGAAGGACTCTGAGCTTTACAAGCATCTGACAGATAAGTCTCTTGTAATCAACTCTGATGATAAGGTAGCTGCCATTGCAAACTGCTATGAGTGCTACGGCCTGATCTACAACAAGACAATTCTGGAAGGATACTGTGGCATGGATGGTGCTGTAGTTTCTTCGGTAGATGAGATTAACAACTTTGATACTTTAAAGAAAGTTGCAGATGACATCAATTCCCGTATTGATGACATCAATAAAGAACTTGGAACTGACCTGACAGAGGCATTTGCTTCCGCAGGACTGGATGACGGATCTTCCTGGAGATTTGCCGGACATCTTGCCAATATGCCACTGTACTATGAGTTCAAGGATGATGGATGTGACCTTACAGCCGGGGAAGAGTCCATTAAGGGAACTTATCTTGATAACTTCAAAAACGTATGGGATATGTATGTATCTGATTCCGCAGCAGATCCTAAGACATTAAATTCCGGTGCATTAAATGCAGAGTCTGAGTTTGGTATGGGAGAGGCAGTCTTCTACCAGAATGGTGACTGGGAGTTCGCTCCGTTAACAGATGAGGAAAACGGATATGTCGTTACAGCAGATGACTTATCCATGATGCCAATTTACTTTGGTGTAGATGATGAGAATGAAGGACTTTGTGTTGGTACTGAGAACTACTGGGCAGTGAACGCAAAGGCATCTCAGGAAGATATTGATGCAACACTTGAGTTCTTAAATTGGGTAATCACTTCTGACGAGGGACGTGATGCCATTACAAATCAGATGGGACTTACTGCTCCATATGATACATTTACAGGTGATTACGAGACAAAGAATGCATTTGCACAGGCTGCAAACAAGTTAATGACTGACGGAAAAACATCTGTAGCATGGAGCTTCAATGCTACTCCAAACGTAGATGACTGGAGAGCGGATGTTGTTTCTGCCCTGACTGCCTATACCGCAGGTGAAGGTGAGTGGGATGCTGTAAAGACCGCATTTGTTGATGGATGGGCAAATCAGTGGAAGATCGCCCATGAAGATGATGCACAGTAATCAAAGATGATGGGAAAAGGGGTAAGTGGCATGCCGCTTACTCCTTTTTTAAAAGAAGCACCTGCAGTGCAGGCTGGTACTGGCAGGGGCTGCAGTTAGTGAAAGGAATGTATTATGGAAAAAGCAATTAAAAAATATTTCCCGATTTTTCTGCTTCCGACAATGATTGCGTTTGCAATTGGATTTATTGTACCGTTTGTATATGGAATTTTCTTATCTTTTTGTAAGTTCACAACCGTTACAGACTGGAAATGGAAAGGGTTACAGAACTATTCGAGAATCTTTTTTGTAAACGGAAAGTTAGACACAACATTTATTCATTCATTATGGTATACAGCGTTATTTACGGTTGTATCGGTGCTGATCATCAATGTGATTTCATTTCTCATTGCGATGGCACTTACCAAAGGCATCAGGGGTACCAATCTTTTCCGTACCGTATTTTTCCTGCCAAACCTGATTGGTGGTATCGTACTCAGTTATATCTGGCTGATGATTTTTAACAGCGTATTATCCAATTTCTCCAAGACAATCGTATCCACACAGTGGTATGCGTTCTGGGGTATGATTATTGTAGTATGCTGGCAGCAGATCGGATATATGATGATTATCTATATTGCAGGAATCCAGAATATTCCGGGAGAATTAATCGAGGCGGCAAAGATTGATGGTGCAAATTCCTGGCAGCTGCTCCGGTATGTAACACTTCCGATGCTGATGCCGACGATCACCATTTGTACATTCCTGACGCTGACCAATGGATTTAAGTTATTTGATCAGAACTTCGCTCTGACCGGTGGTAATCCGGCTAAGATGTCACAGCTTCTGGCATTAAATATTTATGACACAATGTACGGCACGACCGGATGGCAGGGCGTTGGTCAGGCCAAAGCGGTTATCTTCTTTATTCTGGTTGCAGTTATTGCGCTGATTCAGAATAAACTGACCACAAGCAAGGAGGTGCAGGACTAATGGCTAAAAAGAATAACAATCAGGTAAGTGCTGTCCGTCAGGCAAAACATGGCTGGATCTGGACACTGGCATTTACGGTTATCAGCATTTTATGGATTGCACCAATTCTGGTAGTCCTTTTAAATTCCTTTAAAAGAAAAGCCTTTATTTTCAGACATCCGTTTACACTTGGAACAGAGCCGCTTTCCGCTGGCTGGGATAAATTTATCCATGGTGTTGAACGTGCATTCTGTGGCTGGCTGAACTATTCCAACGGTATCCGTAAGACAAATTTCTGGAACAGTTTTGGGATTTCCCTGTTTATTACAGTAGGGTCGGTTGCATTGATTATTATCTGCTGCTCCATGTGTGCATGGTATATTACCAGAGTCCATACAAAAGTGACGAAAACAATTTATGTACTGTGTCTGTTTTCCATGATTGTTCCATTCCAGATGGTAATGTTTACGTTATCAAAATTTGCAAACCTTTTACATCTGTCCAATCCTCTTGGAATTATTGTTGTATATCTGGGATTTGGAGCGGGGCTGGCCGTTTTCATGTTTACCGGCTTTGTAAAGGGAATTTCCCTGGAAATTGAAGAAGCTGCAATGATTGATGGATGTACACCATTACAGACCTTTTTTAAGGTGGTTTTTCCAATTTTAAAGCCAACGACGGTAACGGTAGCAATCCTTGAGGCAATGTGGGTATGGAATGATTACCTTCTGCCGAGTCTGGTGTTGAATATTAATAAGTATAAAACCATTCCGATCGCAATCCAGTTTCTGAAACAGAGTCATGGACAGATCGACTGGGGTGCCATGATGGCAGTACTTGTTCTTGCAATTCTGCCAATTATTATCTTTTATATTGTGTGCCAGAAATATATAATAGAAGGAGTTCTTGCAGGTGCTGTCAAGGGCTAGAAAATAGACCTTTCGTCTGTATATACGAGGTGAAGGAATGACAATTGTAGATATTGCGAAAGAGGCAGGATATTCTGTCAGTACGGTTTCCCGTGTCCTGAATGGAAGAAGAGATGTCAGCGAAGAAGCCCGTGACCGCATTATGCGAATTGTGGAAGCTTACCAGTTTGTACCGAATAACAATGCCAAGCATTTAAAACAGACCGTGAGCCAGAGTATTCTGATTCTCGTAAAAGGTACTTCGAATATGCTGTTTACAAATATCATAGAGGTAATTCAGGATACCATCGAGGGATCGGATTATTCCCTGCGGGTGCATTATCTGGATGAAGATGCAGATGAAGTGAAAGAGGCTGTGCGGATGTGCAGGGAACATAAGCCAATGGGAATTTTGTTCCTTGGAGGTAATATACAGTACTTTCATGAAGAATTTGAACTGGTCAATGTTCCGTGTGTGCTGGTGACAGACCGGGCGGATAAACTGGGATTTCGGAATCTTGCATCGGTTTCAACAGATGATATGGCAGCTGCGGAGATGGCGGTTGATTATCTCTTTGATCACGGACATCGCGATATTGCTGTTATCGGAGGAGATATGGCATTATCTTCTCCGAGTAAATACCGTAAAGCGGGAACAAAGCGCAGCTTTATAAAGCATGGCTGTGAATTTGAGGAAGAAAGTTATGCGGTAGCGCGGTTCTCTTATGAGAGTGCATACAATGCCATGAACCGGATTCTGGCTTCCAGAAGACAGATTACAGCTGTTTTTGCCATGAGTGATGTGATGGCAGTTGGTGCCATGCGCGCAATTTTTGATGCGGGTCTGCGGGTGCCGGAGGATATCTCGGTGATCGGGTTTGACGGAACACTTCTTGCAGATTATTATAATCCAAAGATTGTGACGGTTTGTCAGGGGTATGAAAAGATTGCCAGAAAAAGCATTGAGCTATTGTTTGGCATGATTGATCTCAACAAACCGGCCACACATGAACTGGTTCCGTTTAGTTTAAAAAACACAGAGAGCGTAAGCTCTATTTGATTTCTGCTCATTTTAGAAGCCGTGCAGCATTGCTGTGCGGCTTCAACTGTTTGTGGAACGAAACAGGCGGTAGGCGGTCGCTGCAAGTGGCACAGCAAACAGGATTCCCCAGATACCGAATGCCCCGCCGCCGACAATGACTGCGGCAAGTACCCAGATGCCGGGCAGTCCGATGGAATGTCCGACCACACGGGGATAGATAAAATTGCCTTCGATCTGCTGGAGAATTGTCAAAAAGATAAGAAATACCAATGCTTTTACCGGGGAAACCGTAAGAAGCATACACGCACCGGCTGCGGCACCGATATAAGCTCCGATGACCGGTAGCAGCGCGGTTACACCTACCAGACAACCGATCATGGCAGCATAGGGAAGCCGAAGAATCCACATGCCGATGGTACAAAGCACACCGAGGATTACGGCCTCTATGGTCTGTCCTGCCAGAAAATGATGGAAGGACTGATTGAGAACCGTCAGTACATAACGTATTTTTTTCCCTTGGAAAACACCAAAACACCGGTCGATCAGGGAACTGCCCATCCGTAAGAGGGATTCTTTGGCAGCAAGCAGGTAAAAAGAAAACATCAGTCCCGGCAGAAAAATTAAAAGCCAGCTGCCAAGTTTCTCCAGGGAAGTCTTCATGCCTTTTGCCAGACGGGGGATTTTTGCAACCAGTGTATCCCAGCAGAATGGTTCATTCATCCATGCCCGGATTTCGTTCCCCATGCCAAGATCCATTTGCAGATGTTCGTTTGCCCACTCACACAGTAATTCTAAAACCTGAGGGAAATCGGTTGCGATGATCCGGATGCAGGATAACAGCTGCGGGACGATCATCCACCATAAGATCAGGATCACAAGCACAAGCGAAAGGTAGGAGAGTGTCATACATAGGGGACGCTGTAAGGGCGCAATGGCTGCCATACGGCATATTCTTGCATATCCTTTTTCGTAAAAACACATAAGGATATTAACTACATAGGCAATCATACAGCCGATCAGTAAGGGAAGGACTGCGCGGAAAACAGTTTTTGCAATTACTGCCAGAATGGGCAATACATAAAATAGTGAACCATACATAGGGCATACTCCTTTTCCTCTACAAATATTTATTAGTTTGGGCAGAAGAAAGCGGGATTATGTAAAAATAAGGAAATGTTAAGGTAGAATCATGGTTTCGCCCCTTGAAATCATGGAGAAAGAAAGCTAGAATACAAAACAGATGATAGAATCAAAAAGTATTGCTTATTTAAAGAAGGGATCCGATGATGAAAAAAGGACTGGTCATGGAAGGCGGAGCCATGCGCGGAATGTTCACCGCCGGAGTCATCGACGTGATGATGGAGCATCAGATAACATTTGACGGAGCGATGGGCGTGTCAGCAGGGGCAGTGTTTGGCTGTAATTATAAGTCCGGTCAGCCGGGACGCGTCATTCGTTACAATGCAGCGTACTGTAATAAACCGCAGTATGCGGGACTGCGCACATTTTTGAAAACAGGGGATATGTTCGGGGAACAGTTCTGTTATCATGATATCCCGGAGCATCTTGACCCGTTTGATTATGAGGCTTACCGCAAGAATCCGATGGATTTTTACGTAGTGGTGACAGATGCAAAAACCGGGAAAGCTCTTTACAAAAAAGTGGATCGGTGTGATAAGAAAGAAATGGAATGGATGAGAGCATCGGCATCCATGCCGATTGTGTCAAAACCAGTCTGTGTGGATGGATATGAACTGCTCGATGGAGGCGTAGCAGATTCTATTCCGGTGCAGAAAATGCAGGAACTTGGGTTTGATAAAACGGTTGTGATTCTGACGCAGCCGCGGGATTATGTGAAAAAAAAGAATCAGCTGATGCCGCTGGCGAAAGTATCGCTTCGCAGGTATCCGGCGATGATTGATGCCATGGAACACCGGCATGAGCATTACAACGAAGAACTGGAATATATCCGGGGAAAAGAAGAACGTGGGGAATTGTTTGTCATTCGTCCGCCAAAAAAGATAGAAGTCAGCAAAGTAGAAAGAGACCGGCAGAGACTCCTTGCCGCCTACCGCATGGGACGGGAGACGATGAAAGAGCATATGCGCAGTCTCGAGCGGTTCCTGAAATAAGCACCTGTTACAGGAATCGGTAAATCAGGATCGCCAGCACAATTCCGATGATGCCGGCGATCGTTATTTTTATGGTTAATCCAAATGTGAGCACCAGAATTCCCAGATCAAGTACCAGTGGGTTGGAAAGACCAAAGGTCTGTCCGTAATTCAGCCAGCGGAGAGCCGGAACACCGGCACTAAGCTGACCGATAAAGCCACCCAGTACAACACCTGCGAGAATCATCAAAAGAAGTGCCCAATAGTTTTTCCCAGCAGTTCCTTTTGCCATAAAATATCCTCTTTTCTAAAGTCTAGACTCCTATCATATCATAAAAAGTGAAAAATCACAAAGGATACATGTTTTTTGTATAGAACAGCATTGAAGCCTTTGGTTTTTTGTGATAAATTAAACATATCGGCATGAATTGGTATATGGGGGAGGACAATTGAAAAAAATAGCATTGATATCAGACGGCTGGCGCCGGATGATCACGTATGCCTGGGTAGATGGAATCATTCGGAGAATTCGGGAACTGGATGAGGATATTGCTTTGTATCAGTACAATTGTTATGGCAATTGGAGCAAAGATGCATTGCATAATACGGGCGAATATAATATTTATAATCTGCCGGATCTGTCAGCGTTTGATGGAATTATACTGGATGGAAGCAATATTGTGGATGTCCGGCAAAAAGAAAAGATTGTAGAACGCCTGCAGAACTGTGGGGTTCCGGTTCTTTCCCTGGATTGGTATATCAGCGGATTTTATTATGTAGGCGCAGATAACCGGCGTCCGATCCGTGAACTTATGACACATTTATACGAAGTGCATGGATGCCGCAGATTTGTTTTTGCCGGAGGCCCGGAAGATGCTTTCGGAAATTTTGAACGTGTTGCTGCGTACTGCGAATGCCTGAAAAAATATGGAATGACATTGGATGACAATCCGATTTTATGTGGGGATTACGACTATGAGACCGGCGTGAACTATATGCGCGAGTATGTCCATAGCGGCTCGAAACTTCCGGATGTGTTTGTCTGTGCAAATGACAATATTGCGGCAGGAATCTGTGCAGAGGCAGAACAGTGGGGGTACCGCGTACCGGACGATTTTCTGGTGACGGGCTTTGATAATCTGGATAAGGCAGCCTATTTCCGTCCGCAGATTACGACTGTATTTCAGGACCGGGAGGAGATCGGAAAGCTTTGTGTGGATGTACTGCTCCGTATCTGGGAAGGAAAACCGGTGGAAGAACGCAACTATATTCCGGTTACCTGTATTTACGGAGAAAGCTGTGGCTGTCCGAATAACGGCATGGTAAATTACCGTGAATATATAAAGGAAAAGATTGTCGCAACGGTCAAAAAAGATGAGGATGATTCCCTTCTCGTGGAATTGGAAGCGCAGATGGCAAGGTGCAATGGTTTCCGGGAAATTTTTGAATATATTGTTGACTATTTCCAGAAACTGAGATGTGACGGGGTATATTTTGTGGTGGACCGCAAGCTGTTTGCGGCCGATGAGGATACGGATTTTCCGGTGGAAGGCTATGATGAAAAGAATCTTGTGGTGGCAGATGGATTTGAGAACCATAAGAGAATGGCATTTGCCAGTGTCGGGGAACTGAACCGCCATCTAGAAGAAACAGGAAGCCAGAATGCCTATCTGTTTACCCCGATTCATTTCCGGGAACAGTCGATTGGCTATCTGGTAATGAAAAACGGACGCTTTCTGTATGATAATCCATATTATTATGACATTCACAGCACGATTGTAAAGACACTGGAAACGCAGTTTAAGCAAAAACAGCTGGAGAATGCAGCAAACAAACTCCAGATGCTGTACAACAGGGACCCGCTGACCGGTATCTGTAACCGGATTGCGTATACGGACATTATCCGTCCGGCATTTGCAAAGTATCAGGAAAAGGGAATAGCATGTGCGCTTGTCTTTGTGGATGCGGATGATTTTAAATCTGTGAATGACACATATGGACATGAATTTGGAGATCAGGTACTGATAAGAATTGCACAGGTTCTTGAGGAAGAATGCCCAGAACAGGGATATGTATGCAGATACGGAGGCGATGAGTTCATCGGATTTTTCCCATATGCGACTTCCAAAAAGGCACAACAGTACACGGATCGTGTGCAGAGCCGGCTGACCAAGGAAAACATTATGATCAGTATCGGTGTAGAGCTGACGTTTGCGGGGGGAGAAGAGACTATAGATGAGTATCTGTCACTTGCCGATCAGAATATGTACTGCCAGAAACAAATGCGCAAAGAAAGCAGGAAAAATATCGATTGATAATAGATTGACAAATTTATCTTACCAATGTATAGTAACTTAGTAGGAATACTAAGCTTTAAATGCTGTACATTTTTTTTAAGAAAGAAGAGATATATTATCATGAAGATTTCAACAAAAGGCAGATATGCCATGAGACTGATGCTGGATCTGGCATTGAACAACACAGGAGCGCCGATCAGTTTAAAAGATGTTGCAAGACGTCAGGAGATTTCCGACAAATATCTGGAGCAGATTATTTCCGTATTGAACCGCGCCGGTTATGTGCGCAGTGTGCGTGGAGCACAGGGGGGATATCTGTTGCGTAAAGCACCGGAGGAGTATACCGTTGGAATGATTCTCCGCCTGACCGAGGGATCGCTGGCACCGGTTGCATGTCTCGATGAGGGAGACGACGTCAACTGTGAGAAACGGGAAGACTGTGTTACCCTGATTCTCTGGAAAAAGATTAATGATGCCATCTGCAGTGTTGTGGATCATATCACATTGCAGGATCTGGTTGACTGGCAGAGAGAAAAAAATGGGGATTATGTGATATGAGGTATCTCGAAGAGACATCTCATGCGATGTGCTCCTTATTAAAAAAGAAAAGAAAGTAGGAAGAGTATGAGTAAATTAATCTATCTGGACAATGCGGCTACCACACAGGTATACCCGGAAGTTCTTGATGCGATGCTCCCGTATTTTACGGAGCATTACGGTAATCCGGCAGCTATTTACAGCTTTGCAGGAGAGTCGGAGCGTGCGGTCGCAAAAGCAAGAAAGCAGATTGCAGATGTGATCGGGGCAAAGACCGAGGAAATTTATTTCACCGGAGGCGGAAGCGAGTCCGATAACTGGGCACTCAAAGCAACCGCAGAGGCATACAGCAGCAAGGGAAAGCACATTATCACATCCGCGATCGAGCACCATGCGATCCTGCACACAGCACAGTGGCTGGAATTGCACGGATTTGAAGTGACTTATGTCGGTGTGGATGAAAATGGTAAGATTAAGCTGGACGAGCTTGAGGCAGCCATTCGTCCGGATACAATTCTCATCTCTGTCATGGCAGCAAACAACGAGATCGGAACCATCGAGCCACTGAAGGAAATCGGTGCGATTGCAAAGAAACACGGGGTACTGTTCCATACCGATGCGGTACAGGCATTTGCACATGTGCCGATCAACGTGGATGAGATGAATATCGACATGCTCAGTGCCAGCGGTCACAAGATCAACGGACCAAAGGGAATCGGAGTCATGTATATCCGCAAAGGCGTAAAGATCCGTTCTTTCATTCACGGAGGTGCACAGGAACGTCAGCGCCGTGCCGGCACACACAATGTTCCGGGTATCGTCGGAATCGGGAAAGCAGCGGAACTTGCAGTGGCGAATATGCAAAAGAACACGGAGTATGAAATAAAGCTTCGCGATCATCTGATTGAGCGTGTGCTCCATGAGATTCCGTACACCCGCTTAAACGGAGACCGTACCGACCGTCTTCCGAACAATGCCAACTTCTGTTTCCGTTTTATCGAGGGAGAATCCATGCTGATTCTTCTCGATCAGGCAGGGATCTGCGGCAGCAGCGGAAGTGCCTGCACATCCGGATCGTTAGACCCGTCCCATGTGCTTCTGGCAATTGGACTGCCGCATGAGATAGCACACGGAAGTCTTCGTCTGACACTTTCCGAGAAGACAACCATGGAAGAGATTGATTATACAGTAGACAAATTGAAGGCAATTATCGAACGTCTGCGCAGCATGTCTCCTCTTTACGAGGATTTCGTGCGCAAAAACAAGGAGGAGTAGTATGTACAGCGAAAAGGTAATGGACCATTTTAATAACCCGAGAAACGTAGGAGAGATCGAGAACCCGAGCGGTGTCGGTACAGTTGGCAACGCAAAGTGCGGAGATATCATGCGCATGTATCTGGATATTGATGACAACGGTATTATTCAGGAAGCCAAATTCAAGACATTCGGCTGCGGTGCAGCAGTTGCAACCAGCAGTATGGCAACCGAACTGGTAAAGGGCAAGACCATTCAGGAAGCCCTTCAGGTAACCAACAAGGCAGTTATGGAAGCACTCGACGGACTTCCACCAGTGAAAGTCCACTGTTCCCTGCTTGCAGAGGAAGCGATTCATGCTGCTTTATGGGATTACGCAGAGAAGCACAATATCAGGATCGAGGGATTAGAGCGCCCGGTCAACGATATTAGTGAGAAGGAAGAGGCTCCGGAAGAGGAGTATTAAATGAAAGAAAAAGTAGTTGTAGGCATGTCCGGAGGTGTGGATTCCTCCGTGGCAGCCTATCTTTTAAAGGAACAGGGATACGATGTGATCGGTGTCACCATGCAGATCTGGCAGGATCAGGATGTCTTTGTGCAGTCACAGGAGGGCGGCTGTTGCGGACTTTCCGCGGTAGATGATGCCCGCCGTGTGGCAGAACGTCTGGAGATTCCGTATTATGTGATGAATTTCAGGGAGGATTTCCAGAAGTATGTCATCGACTATTTCGTGTCCGAATACGAAAAGGCACGCACGCCCAATCCGTGCATTGCCTGCAACCGCTACGTCAAGTGGGAATCCCTGCTGCACCGTTCGTTAGAGATCGGTGCAGATTACATTGCCACCGGGCACTATGCGCGTATCATGCAGCTTCCAAATGGGCGTTACACGATCCGTAATTCTGTCACAGCGGCAAAGGATCAGACCTATGCACTTTACAATCTGACGCAGGAGCAGCTTTCCCATACGCTTATGCCGGTGGGCGATTACGATAAGCCACATATCCGCCAGATTGCAGAGGAGATCGGACTTCCGGTTGCCACAAAGCATGACAGTCAGGATATCTGTTTTGTGCCGGATCACGATTACGCCTCCTTTATTGCACAGGAGACCGGAAAAGAGAGTATGCCGGGCAATTTTGTGGACGAGGAAGGAAACGTTATGGGGCAGCACCGCGGACTGATTCACTACACGATCGGCCAGCGCAAAGGACTGGGCATTTCTTCAACAACCCCGATCTTTGTCAGGGAGCTTCGCCCGGAAACGAATGAAGTTGTGCTCTGCAAATCTGAGAGTCTGTTTTCCCACGATTGCCATGTGGACAACATCAATTATATGGCGGAGGAAAAACTGACAGAGCCGGTCAGGGCAATCGGTAAAATCCGTTATTCCCATGCGGGGGCACCGTGTACGCTGTATCCGCAGCCGGACGGTACCTTGCTGGCGCAGTTTGACGAGCCACAGCGTGCCATGACACCGGGACAGGCGGCAGTGTTCTATCAGGATGATCATGTGCTGTGCGGTGGGACAATAGAAAAAGAATAGCATATAACAATAAGTCTGGATTTCAGAAGTAGTGAATCCGAAACAGTAATAATAGAATACCAGGAATTGTGAGTGTGCGAAGCACAGGACAGTTCCTGGTATTTGTGGTTTAAACGTCATGATTATATATATAAGGTTTTGACAATTCCCGAAAAATCAATATACAAGTCATCATAGATATTGACCTTGATTACAGAGTCAAATGTATACGGGACATTCAACAGGTCATTTTCGAAATAATTCACAGTGACAGTTTTTCTCTGTGGGTCAACAATCCAGTATTCCCGGACTCCATAATTTTTATAGTAATAGAGTTTGCGGATATAGTCATCCGATGGATTCCCCGGAGATACAATTTCGATGATGAAATCGGGAGCACCATTGCAGCGTTTTCCATCGAGTTTATCCCTGTCGCATACAATCATCAGATCCGGCTGTACAATCGTAAGCGGGGAATCATTTAGTTTCACATCAAAAGGAGCAGGAAATACCGAACAGCCCCCATTGTTTTTTCTTATATAATTACGTAGGGAAACGAGCAGTTCCGTCAGGATCGACTGGTGAAGCTGAGAAGGGCTTGCCATATTATAAGCAATTCCGTCAAATACTTCCATACGTTGTTCTTCCGGCATGGATTCGTATTGTCTGAGATCCATAAGTTCCTGCGAGTATTGTATTGCTGGCATAAAAACTCCTTTCTTCTGTATAGCATAGGGAAACTAATTAATTAGTTTCCCTGTTTATGTTTTATCATACGGGAAAAAAGAGGGAAAGTCAAAAAAAATTTGTTCTTCCGAAAGAAATGTCCCCCCCTTCTTCCGTCGCATCGAAAAAACTTATATTTAGAACAATCCACCGCAAATCCGTCCCTCTGAAAAACAAAAGATCCCAGACCACGCAGTTAAACAGCAATTTGTACTGGAAGAAAAACATGATTTTCCACATTCCCCTATTTACATAGTAGGGGAGTAGGCTTATAATCACACCGTAGAACTCACGGAATACGCTGCGGTCGTATTTCATGAAACGAGGTGGTAAAACGATATGATGATATCCGCAAAAAGCAGATATGCACTGCGTGTGATGGTCGATCTTGCGCAGCACAATTCCGGAGAATTCATTCCGGTCAAAGAAATTGCCACAAGGCAGGGCATTTCCCTGAAATATCTTGAAAGTATTATGACCATACTGACAAAAGGGAAGATGCTTGAGAGTGCCAGCGGAAAGGGTGGCGGTTACCGTCTGATCAAACAACCGTCGGAATATAAAGTAATTGAGATCCTTCAACTGATCGAAGGAAATTTAGCTCCGGTCGCGTGCCTGTGTGAAGGAGGAAAAAAGTGTGAGAGCACCGCAGAGTGTACCACACTTCCGTTCTGGCAGGGATTGGAAGCTGTGATCAATGATTACCTTGAGAAGCATACCCTTGAGGATATGATTTCACAGAAGACGCATTCCTGTGAAAGTTAAACAACATGTTTTATATGGAGGAAATACAAATGTCGGAAAAAAATTTATTAGAGATCAAAGATCTGCACGTAAACGTTGAAGATAAAGAAATATTACACGGAGTAAATTTAGAAGTTGGAAAAGACGAAGTGCATGTTCTGATGGGACCGAACGGAACCGGAAAATCCACCCTGGGCTATGCCATCACCGGGCATCCGAAATATGCCATCACATCCGGACAGATTTTCTTTGACGGAGAGGACATCACAGAGATGCCGGTGAATGAGCGTGCCAAAAAGGGAATCTTCCTCTCCTTCCAGAATCCGTTGGAAGTTCCGGGGGTGACATTGAGCGCATTTATCCGTAATGCACTCGAGCAGAAGACCGGAAAGCGTGTCCGTCTGTGGGATTTCAAGAAAAAACTGACCGAGACCATGAAACTTCTTTCCATGGACGAGTCCTATGCAGAACGTGATTTAAATGTCGGCTTCTCCGGTGGTGAAAAGAAAAAAGCAGAAATTCTGCAGATGCTTATGTTAGAGCCAAAGCTTGCAATCCTTGACGAGACCGACTCCGGACTGGATGTGGATGCTGTCCGTACCGTATCAAAGGGCATCCAGCTTTACAAAGAAAAATGCAAGGGAAGCCTTCTGATTATTACCCACAGCACACGAATCTTAGAGTCATTGCATGTGGATGTCACCCACGTTATGGATGAAGGAAAAGTTGTGAAAAACGGAGATGCTTCCTTAGTAGATGAGATCAACGAAAACGGTTTTGAGGAATTTGAACAGTAAGAAAGGTGCGTGCGAAATGAGAGAAAAGAGTCAGGTAGAAGATATCGACCGCAGCATCTATGATATCCGCGATGAGGAAAAAGATGCATACAGAATGAAAGAAGGTCTGACCCCACAGATCGTGGAGCAGCTTTCCAAAGAAAAGGGCGATCCGGCATGGATGCAGCAGTTCCGCCTGGAGTCCTTACAGATTTACAATGAGATGCCGGTTCCGGACTGGGGACCGTCAATTGAGGGACTAGACATGGATCACATTGCCACCTATGTCCGTCCACATTCCAAAATGCAGGCATCCTGGAAGGATGTGCCGGAAGACATCAAAGAGACATTTGAGCGTCTGGGAATCCCACAGGCCGAGCGGAAATCCTTAGCCGGCGTCGGTGCCCAGTACGATTCCGAGCTGGTATATCACAATGTCAAAGACGAGGTTGCCGCACAGGGCGTTGTCTACACCGATATGGAAAGTGCCTTAAAAGGAGAATATGCGGACATGGTACACAAGTATTTCATGAAACTTGTCACCCCGCATGACCATAAGTTTGCAGCACTGCACGGAGCCGTATGGTCCGGTGGTTCGTTCGTCTATGTGCCAAAGGGCGTGCACGTGTCCATTCCGCTGCAGTCTTATTTCCGGTTGAATGCCAAAGGAGCCGGTCAGTTTGAGCATACACTGATCATCGTGGACGAGGGCGCAAGCCTTCATTTCATCGAGGGATGTTCCGCTCCGAAATATAACGTAGCAAACCTGCATGCAGGCTGCGTGGAGCTGTTCGTCAAAAAAAATGCAAAGCTTCGTTATTCCACCATCGAGAACTGGTCCAAGAATATGTACAACCTGAATACCAAGCGTGCCTCCGTTGAGGAAGGCGGAACGATCGAGTGGGTTTCCGGATCGTTTGGCTCCCATGTGGGCTGCCTGTATCCGATGAGCGTTTTAAAGGGGGAGGGTGCCAAAATGGAATTCACTGGTGTCACATTCGCCGGACACGGACAGAATCTGGATACCGGTGCCAAAGTGGTACACGCAGCACCAAACACCAGCTCCTATATGAATACCCGTTCCATCAGCAAAGACGGCGGAATCAGTACCTTCCGAAGCAGCGTGGTTGTGGCAAAGGATGCCAAAGGATCAAAATCAGCAGTATCCTGTCAGTCCCTGATGCTTGATTCCGAGTCGCGTTCGGATACGATTCCGGCCATGGACATCCGTACCAAAGACGCAGCCGTGGGACATGAGGCAAAGATCGGAAGCATCAGCGACGATGCCGTCTTTTACCTGATGTCACGAGGTATGACGGAAGAAGATGCCCGGGCACTTTTGGTCAGCGGATTTGCAGACAACGTATCCAAGGAACTTCCGGTCGAGTACGCGGTTGAGATGAACAACCTGATCCGGCTGGAGATGAAGGGAAGCATAGGTTAGGAGGAGAACAATGACAGAAATGACAATCAATAAACTTCCATCGAAGACCTGGTATTGGTTACATGTCAACGAGACCAAGCTTCCGTGGGACAAAGAACATACAACAGAACTTCCGGAGGAAACCGTGACAGCGGGAAGCACCGAAGAGGTACGCTTTTCCATTACCGGAGAGGGAAGATACAGCAGCAAAAAGATCCATATCATAGCACCGGCCGGTAAGCAGGTGACCGTGTTTATGGATTATCAGACAGAGGAAAAACTTGCCGTAAGGACAAGCCTTTCGGTGGAAGAACATGCACGGGTGCGTCTGGTGCAGCTGCAGCACACAGCAGAAGATTCCCTTGTGTACAACCAGATTGAGGGAGAATGTGCAAAAAATGCCCGTATCGAGCTGGTACAGATTTATCTCGGAAAAGGAGATATCTATTCCGATACGACCATCAACTTAAACGGCGATGCGAGCAGCTTTAGGAGCGATATCGGCTATATCGGGCAGCACACACATATCATCGACATGAATGAAGTGGTCAACCACTTTGGAAAGCATACAGAGAGTGAGATCAACGTGGGCGGTGCCCTGCGCGACGGTGCAAAGAAGATCTTCCGTGGAACGATTGATTTTAAGACCGGCTCTTCCGATTCTGTCGGAAACGAGCTGGAAAATGTACTGATGCTTGGCGATGATGTGGAGAATAAAACTGTTCCGGTGATCTTATGCTCCGAGGAAAATGTCGTTGGTAATCACGGTGCAACGATTGGGGAACTTGATGAGGATACCATGTTTTATTTTGCCAGCCGCGGAATCGACAAAGAGCACGCGGAAAATATTATGGCAAGAGCAAACATTGACCGCCTGAAAGGAATCATCAAAGACGACAGCTTTGCCAGAATGATTGACGAAGAACTTGGGGAGGTGTAGCATGACCGATTATCGCAAGGACTTTCCACTGCTGTCAGAAATCGGGGAACATACAGTCGATGGCAGGGAATGGATCTATATCGACAATGCGGCAACTTCCCAGCGTCCACAGTGTGTCATTGATGCAGAACGCGATTTTTACCTGAAACACAATGCAAATCCGCTGCGTGGAAATTATCCGCTGAGTGTGGAAGCAACCGAACTGTATGAAAATGCCAGAAAAGGCGTGCGTGATTTTATCGGAGCCAAATCCGCGCGTGAGATCATCTTTACCAGAAATACCACAGAGAGCATGAATCTTGTGGCATACAGCTATGGTTTAAACAATGTAAATGCCGGGGATGAAATCCTCGTTTCGATCATGGAACATCACAGCAATCTTCTGCCATGGCAGATGGTTGCGCGGCAGACAGGAGCGGTACTCCGGTTTATCGAATGCCGTCCGGACGGATCGGTGGATCTGGATCAGGTAAAAGAACAGATTACGGAAAAGACAAAAATCGTAGCAATCACACAGGTTTCTAACGTGCTTGGACGTGTGAACCCGGTCAAAGAGATCGCAGCCATGGCACATGAAAAAAATGCCGTGATTGTGGTGGACGGGGCACAGAGCACGCCGCATATGCCGGTCAATGTGCAGGATCTGGATGCAGACTTCTTTGCATTTTCAGGACATAAAATTTTCGGACCGATGGGAATTGGTGTGTTATATGGAAAGAAAAAACTGTTAAAGAAAATGCCGCCGTTTCTTTCCGGTGGGGAGATGATCGAATCCGTGACCCGCGAGGGTGCAAAATACGCAGAACTTCCGCATAAGTTTGAGGCGGGAACCGTAAATGCTGCCGGTGCCATAGCGCTGCATGCTGCCATAAAATACGCACAGTCTGTCGGGTTTGACGTGATGCAGGAGCGGGAACTTGCCGTGACAAAGCGTGCGTTTGACGGATTAAAAGAACTTCCACATGTGCATGTACTTGGATCCGACCGGGCCGAAGAACACACCGGAATTCTTACATTTACAATTGATGATGTGCATCCGCACGATGTGAGTGAGATCCTGATTGCCGACGGTATCTGCGTGCGTGCCGGACATCACTGTGCGCAGCCGCTGCTTAATTATCTGGGCATCAGCTCCGCCACCAGGGCAAGCTTTATGTTTTACAATACCGAAGAAGAAGCCGACAAATTTGTAGCCGGTATCGCAAGTATAAGGGAGCGAATGGGATATGGAAAATAGAAGTTTTTATAATGAAATCTTAACCGAGCACAACGTGCGCCCGGAGTTTAAACATGATCTGCCGGATGCGGATATTGTGCTGGAGGGGGTAAACCCGAGCTGTGGGGATGATATTTTCCTGAAATTAAAGACGGATGGCGACACGATTACCGATGGTGCATTTGTCGGGGACGGATGCGCGATTTCCCAGGCTTCCGCAGATATCATGCTTGGCATGATTGTCGGAAAGAAAAAAGAAGAGGCCCTGCAGATGGTGAAAATCTTTATGAAAATGATCAAAGGCGATGCCAGCGAGGAGGAGATTGATTCTCTTGAGGAAGCATCGGCACTCCGCGATATCGCCCATATGCCGGCGCGTGTGAAATGTGCAGTCCTTGGCTGGAGAACTTTAAAAGAGGCATTGCTCGGTGAGGATGCGGACGATGATGACGATGAGGATGACGAGTAATTAAATCGGAGGGTTTTTCATACACATATAGATAAAGATACACGACGCTTCTTATATGATATGTTACGAATTTTGTGCAGTTTCTGGCTCTGTTAAAATTTTGGAGTCTTAATTGTGGCAAAGCGGAGTAAAATATAAGGAGTGTCGTGTATTTTTTTAGGGGTATAAAATAATATCGTAAAAAGTAGTTGACAGCGTTTGGGAAAGGGTGTATATTCATAACAACAGATAATTCCTACTAAAGAAGTATGAAAATAAGGGATTAAATCAGAGAGAGTAAATTGGAGGATAATAAAATGGCAAATATTTATGAAGGAACATTGGAACTGATCGGACACACACCACTGGTAGAGTTCAAACACATCGAGAAGAAGTTTGGCCTTGAGGCAAGACTTCTTGCAAAGCTGGAGTACTTTAACCCGGCAGGATCTGTTAAGGACCGTATTGCAAAAGAGATGATTGAGCAGGCAGAGAAGGACGGAAAATTAAAACCGGGCTCCACCATTATCGAGCCGACATCCGGAAATACAGGTATCGGACTTGCGGCAATTGCAGCAGCAAAGGGATACCGCCTGATCATCGTTCTTCCGGAGACCATGAGTATTGAGCGTCGCAACATCATCAAGGCATATGGCGCAGAGCTTGTTCTTTCCGACGGAAGCAAGGGTATGAAGGGAGCCATCGCAAAGGCAGAGGAACTTCACAAAGAGATCGCAGACAGCTTCATTCCGGAGCAGTTTGAGAACCCTGCAAACCCTGCAGCACACAAGAAGACAACCGGACCGGAGATCTGGGAAGATACCGACGGAAAAGTGGATGCATTCGTAGCCGGTGTCGGTACAGGCGGAACTATCACAGGTGTTGGTGAGTATTTAAAATCCAAAAACCCGGATGTAAAGATCGTTGCCGTAGAGCCAGAGACATCTGCAGTATTGTCTACCGGAAAGGCAGGTCCGCATAAGATTCAGGGTATCGGAGCCGGATTTATTCCAAACACACTCGATACCAAGGTTTATGATGAAGTAATCCCGGTTTCCAATGAAGACTCTTTCGAGTATTCCAAATATATTGCAAAAGAGGAAGGTGTGCTGGTAGGTATTTCTTCCGGAGCTGCATTAAAGGCAGCCATCGAAGTGGCAAAAAGACCGGAGTTTAAGGGAAAGACTGTAGTTGCCCTTCTTCCGGATAGCGGAGACCGTTATTATTCTACGGATCTGTTCAAAGATTAAGATAAAATTCGTAAAAAGTTCAGACTTTATTTATTCCGTTTTGCGGATGAATCCATTATAATAAAGGCATGTGGAAACTAGACAGGAAAGTCCATGTGCGGAGAGCTTCATGGAAATTTATTTCCGTGAAGCTCTTTTTATTTAAAACAATTGGGAAAGTTTGTGCTCCGCTTAGGCAGACTAGAAATTCTGAGCGTCTCCTTGGCAGACGGACACAAGCCGCGCCGCTGTCGAAACGTTGCCCGGACACAAAATTAGAGCCACGCAATCACTTTCACAAATTCTAAGATTCTGTCTAATTCGTGCGTATCGGAGAGGCCGCAGCCGGAGCCACCACACGGGAGTCCGCCGGAACTAAGGATTTCACAATTATTTATATAGAAAATTACAGGAGAAAAAGAGGAAATAGATATGAACGAATTAAGTAAAGTAGTAAATGCGCAGCTGCAGCAGGCAGCGGAAAACCTTGTCCGTAACCGTCTGATGTCTGATGAATTTTTGGATTTTGTGCAGGAAAATACAAAACCGCTGGATACGCTGATGGCATATTACAAGTGCGCAATCATGGAAGTAGAAACGAAGTTTAAAGTGTTAAACGAACAATTTTCGCTGGAATATGACCGTAATCCGATCGAGTCCATCAAGACACGTGTGAAATCGCTGGACGGAATCGTGCGCAAAGTGCGCCGGAAAAATATTCCGTTGACGCTTTCGGCGATTGAACAGAACATCAATGATATAGCAGGAATCCGGGTTGTGTGCTCTTTCCCGGAAGATATCTATCTGCTGGCGGACTGCCTGCTTCAGCAGGATGATATCCGTCTGATCGAACAGAAAGATTATATCAAGCATCCGAAGGAAAACGGATACCGTAGCCTGCATCTGATCGTTGCAGTACCGATTTTTTTACAGAATGAGAAACGGGAAATGAAAGTTGAAGTACAGCTTCGCACCATTGCCATGGATTTCTGGGCGAGTCTGGAGCACAAAGTGCGGTACAAAAAGAATGTTCCGGCAGATGAAACCGAGCGTCTGGCACAGGAACTGAGCGAATGTGCACAGATCAGTGCAGATCTGGACCAGCGGATGCAGAATATCCGTACCCGCCTGGCAGATGCGGAATTACAGCATCCACAGAAACAAAAGAAAGATGAACAGATCCTTCTGGATGTGCTGGGACTGTAATGCCGCTGGTGCTCACAGGTAAGCATGAGAACGGTAACTTCTTTATGCACTGTGCTCCCATGGACGTACTTTCAGATGGACACCGCGGCTGTCGGCGATGCGCTGACACGCCTTAATGTCTTCTTCCGGAAGAATATCCACGATCGACAGCTGCGTGTGTGGGATAAGTTTTCCACATTCCTCTGCAAAATCGAGCATTGCCTCATAGGCATGAGGGAAGGATGGGCGGGTCACTTTTTCATATTTTTCCGCATTTGCCTCGTTCAAGCTGATGGAGATGCTGTCTACGACCTCTGCTAATTCCGGCACAATGTCACGTTTATAATACAGGTTTCCCAGACCATTGGAATTGACACGGATCGGGAGACCTGTTTTTTCTTTGACATATCTGGCACTGGCGATCAGATTCTCCAGTGCACAGGTCGGTTCCCCATAGCCACAGAAAACAAATTCTTTGTAGCCGGTGAAATCAAAGGCATCAATTGCGGCAATAATCTCACTTAAAGAAGGCTCTGCTTTGTGCCAGAGGGTATCCGCATCACCCACACCATCAAACTGTTTACGGATACAGAACGTACAGTTGCAGTCACATTTATTTGTGATATTTGCATATACCTGATCATTATACACATATAAAATTTTTGCCATAATAATTCCTTCTTTCTATCGTATGGATTAATCAATTGAGAAATTCTTTTCCGGGTTTTTCGTTTTTACACGTTTGAATCTGCAATCAGGTCAATAAGAAATTTCTCGAAATTAACGCCATCGCGTCCCGGCGTATTTTCTTTCATGGTATCCCCGATACTGTGGGATAAAAATTTCCCGGCAAGCAGAATCGCATCTTCCGTGCATATGCCCTTTGTGCGGCAGCCACACAATACAGAGGCAAACAGATCCCCGGTTCCGGAAAAACTCCGGTCAAAAAACGGCGATTCGTGCCGGTAAATTCCATTTGCAGTGGCAGCAATATTATAAATGACGGGATGTTTTTCATCACGGCATTTGACACCGGTGATCACGACATCCTGTGGGTGTGAGGCTTTTTTTTGCAGCCGCAGTGCCACATCTTCTGCCAGCTTCAGCAGATCCGTGTTCGTCCGGCAGTGGAGTAAGGCATCTTCCGGGATGTCTGCCAGCAGACAGGCTTCCGTCAGATTCGGCGTGATCACGTCTGCTTCAAGCGTCAGTTCTTTCATTCCATTTAACAGCCCCGGAGTAAAAAACGGATAAGCATTTCCGTCATCCCCCATAACAGGGTCAACCAGAAGAAGCGTATGTTCTTCCCGAAAATGGTGGATGAAATCAAGCACCTGCGAAATCTGTTCCGCCCCGGTCAGAAATCCGCTGTAGATGGCATCAAAATGCGCGTTATTTTTTCCCCAGGCATCAATATAGTCCGGTAACATGGCGGTCAGATCGGTACAGTGATAACAGGGATAACCGGTCTGCCCGGTCAGTACGGCTGTTGCAACCGGACAACACTGCACGCCCAGCGCGGATAATACCGGAATCACTGCCGTGAGCGAACACTTTCCGAAACCGGACAGATCATGGATAACAGCTGCTTTTTTCATGGAAAACCTCCGAATTGGTGAAAATAGTTCTTTGTATCCTAGTATAGTGTGATCTTACTGTGTGTATATATCCAGAACAGAAAAAAAATATAAATCCAGTTTGTGAAAAATCATGGACAACAATTTGTGCTTTGATAAAAATAACGGAAAAAGCAAGGCTTTGCTGGACAAATATAGTAAAAAGTAATAAAATTATAAGCATATAGGGTAGGGTTTATACGAAAATCATAATAAGGAGTGCGTTTATGGAACTGATTTACACAACTGATTTATGCACCGGATGCAACAAATGCGTGCGCAGCTGTCCTGTACTTACGGCAAATATTGCAACACAGGAAGGTTATGTAACGGTAGACCCGGACAAATGTATTGCATGTGGGCAATGTTTTGAGGTCTGCCCACATGAAGCGAGAGACTATTATGATGATACGGACCGTTTCTTTGAAGACCTTGCATCGGGAAGGAAAATTTCCGTGATACTGGCACCGGCATTTCTGGCAAATTATCCCAAAGATTACACAGAGCATGGATTCGATCAAAGATCTGGTAGAAAGCATGAATACCATGACACAGAAGGTGTCAACGATTGCCGCAAACACGGAAGAAATTACTTCCCAGACGACCTATGTACAGAATATGACAGAAGAAATGCGGGATGAGGTGAAAGAACTGTAGATGAAAAAGGATGCGTATTACACATCCGGACAATTTGCAAAAAAAGCACATGTGACACTTCGCGCGATCCGGTATTATGATAAACAGAATATTTTAAAACCAAGTGCACGGACTGCCGCAGGAGCGCGGCTGTATACGGATGCAGATCTGGCAAAACTCCAGCAGATCCTTTTATTAAAATATCTGGGATTTTCGCTGGAAGATATCCGGGAGATGACACTTGCCTCGGCAGATCAGCAGTATCTTCTTGAATCCATGCGGATACAGAAGAAGCTGCTGCGGCAGAAAATGGACGAAATGCAGGCGATGGATGAGGCAATTGACCGCACCATAGAAGCCATCCAGACGGAACAGGCGATTGACTGGAACAGTATGCTGGATCTGATCCATCTGACGGCAGTGGAACGAAGCCTGAAAAACCAGTACCAGAATGCGGCAAATATTTCCGCCCGGATTCGCCTGCACAGGGAGTATTCCGTCAATCCGCAGGGGTGGTTTCCGTGGATTATGCAGCAGTGTAATCTGCAGCCGGGGATGCGGATTCTGGAGCTCGGCTGTGGAAATGGAGCATTATGGACCGAAAACAGAGAACAGCTGCCTGCGGATCTTTGGGTCGTTCTCTCGGACAAATCAGAAGGAATGCTAAAGGATGCCCGGCGTGCACTGGGAGAGGACAGCCGCTTTTCCTATAAAAAATTTGACTGCGAAAAAATTCCTTACGAGGAGGAAATATTTGATCTTGTGATCGCGGATCATGTGCTGTTTTACTGTGAAGATATCCCACAGGTGCTTGCAGAATGTCGGAGAGTCTTAAAAAATGGGGGACGGTTTCTATGCAGTACCTACGGAAAGCAGCATATGTGGGAAATTACCGATCTGGTGCAGCAGTTCCATAAAGAAATCGTTTTGTCAGCGGAGGTGCTGTATGAGCGGTTCGGGCTTGAAAACGGAGAAAACCTGTTAGCACCGTATTTCCCGGAAATTCAGATGCGAAGATACGAGGATGCGATTGAAATAGCAGAAGCGGAACCGCTGATTTCCTATATTCTTTCCTGTCACGGAAACCAGAACCAGCTGCTTTTGAACCAGTACAAAGAGTTTCGGGAATTTGTTTCTGCCCGCGTGGCAGATGGATTTCATATCACAAAAGATGCCGGAATCTTCCTGTGCAGAAAATAATTAGAAAAATCTATAAAAAAGACTTGAAGGTGACCTAGCGTCACCTTTTATAATGGAAACAAATACAGGAATCGTAAACGCACACAGGAGGAAACACTCATGACCATTATTGTAACAGGCGGTGCCGGTTTCATCGGCAGCAACTTTATTTTCTATATGTTAAAGGAACATCCGCAGGATCGCATTGTTTGTCTGGATTCCCTGACCTATGCGGGCAATCTGTCCACGCTTGCACCGGTGATGGATCAGCCGAATTTTCGTTTCGTAAAACTCGATATCTGCGACCGTCCGGGAGTATATACCCTTTTTGAGGAAGAAAAACCGGATGTGATCGTCAATTTTGCAGCGGAGTCCCATGTGGACCGCTCCATTGAGAATCCGGAAGTCTTTTTGCAGACCAATATTATCGGTACTTCCGTGCTGATGGACGCATGCAGGAAGTATGGTATTTCACGGTATCATCAGGTATCCACGGATGAGGTGTACGGAGATCTGCCACTGGACCGTCCGGATCTGTTCTTCCATGAGGATACACCGATCCACACCTCCAGTCCTTACAGCACTTCCAAGGCATCTGCGGATCTGCTTGTTATGGCATATCACAGAACGTACGGCCTGCCGGTGACGATCAGCCGCTGTTCCAACAACTACGGTCCGTATCAGTTTCCGGAAAAACTCATTCCGCTTATGATTGCAAATGCGCTGGCAGATAAGCCGCTTCCGGTATACGGAGAGGGACTCAATGTGCGCGACTGGCTGTATGTCGAGGATCACTGTAAGGCGATTGATCTGATCCTGCGCAACGGAACCGTCGGAGAAGTCTACAACATCGGCGGACACAATGAGATGAAAAATATTGATATCGTAAAACTCATCTGTGAATATCTCGGCAAGCCGGAGAGCCTGATCGAGCATGTGCAGGATCGTAAAGGACACGATATGCGCTATGCCATCGATCCAACCAAGATCCACAACGAGCTGGGCTGGCTGCCGGAGACGATGTTTAAAGATGGTATCCGCCTGACCATCCAGTGGTATCTGGATCATAAGGAATGGTGGGAGAACATCGTAAACGGGGAATACCAGAATTATTACAAAGAAATGTACGGAAAGAAAGGCTTATAAATATGAAAGTATTCGTGACAGGCGTTGCCGGACAGCTGGGACATGACGTGGTAAACGAACTGACAAAGCGCGGACATCAGGCAGTCGGTTCGGATATTGCACCGGCACTAGAATCCTGTGCATCGTATGTGCCGCTGGACATCACCGATGCGGCAGCAGTGGAACAGACAATCATGCAAGTACAGCCGGATGCCATCGTGCACTGTGCGGCATGGACCGCTGTGGATGCAGCAGAGGACGAAGAAAATCAGGCAAAAGTCAGAGCCATCAACGTAGATGGAACGAAACATATTGCGGAAGCGGCAAAAAAAGCAGATGCCAAAATGGTCTATATCAGTACCGACTATGTATTTGACGGACAGGGCGAAACACCGTGGGAGCCGGACTGCAAAGATTATGCACCGCTCAATGTATACGGACAGAGCAAACTGGGGGGCGAGTTGGCAGTGGCACAGACACTGGAAAAGTATTTTATCGTTCGTATCGCCTGGGTATTTGGATTAAACGGAAAAAATTTTATTAAGACCATGTTAAAAGTGGCAAAAAATCACCCGCAGGTGCGCGTGGTAAATGACCAGATCGGCACACCAACCTATACTTACGATCTGGCAAGACTGCTTGTTGACATGATGGAAACCGAAAAATATGGTTATTACCACGTAACAAACGAGGGTGGTTACATATCCTGGTACGATTTCACAAAAGAAATTTATCGGCAGGCAGGGCTTTCTACCGAAGTGCAGCCCGTGACAACCGCGGAATACGGTCTGTCAAAGGCAGCGCGTCCGTTTAACAGCAGACTGGAAAAAAAGAAACTGAAAGAAAATGGATTTACACCGCTTCCAACCTGGCAGGACGCACTGGGGCGGTATCTGCAGGAATTAAAGAGACAGGGGGAACTTTAAGATGAAGGGAATTATATTGGCAGGCGGCGCAGGAACACGGCTGTATCCGTTGACGATGGTAACCAGTAAACAATTGCTTCCAGTATATGACAAACCGATGATTTATTATCCGCTGTCTACACTGATGCTGGCAGGCATCCGCGATATTTTAGTTATTTCCACGCGGGAAGATACCCCGAGATTTGAAGCACTTCTGGGGGATGGAAATCAGTTCGGGCTTCATTTGTCCTACAAAGTGCAGCCGTCACCGGACGGACTTGCACAGGCATTTTTGCTTGGAGAGGAATTTATCGGAGAGGATGCCTGTGCCATGGTGCTCGGAGACAACATTTTCTACGGAAACGGATTCGGAAAAATTCTGCGAAATGCCGCAAAGGATGCACAGGAAGGACAGGCAACCGTCTTTGGCTATTATGTCAACGATCCGGAGCGTTTCGGTGTCGTGGATTTCGATGCGAACGGAAAAGCGGTATCCATCGAGGAAAAACCGGCACAGCCTAAGAGCAACTATGCCGTGACCGGACTGTATTTCTATCCGGCAGGCGTGAGCAAAATGGCAAAACAGGTGCAGCCATCTGCCCGCGGCGAATTGGAGATCACCACCTTAAATGACCTGTATCTGCAGCAGAAAAACTTAAATGTGCAGTTGCTCGGACGTGGGTTTGCATGGCTGGACACCGGAACGATGGACAGCCTTCTGGATGCGGCAGCATTTGTGCAGATGATCGAGCACCGTCAGGGCGTGACCATTTCCGCACCGGAAGAAATTGCATATATCAATCAGTGGATCACAAAAGAAAAACTGATGGACTCGGCTGCGCGCTACGGAAAGAGTCCGTATGGAGAGCATTTGAAAGCAGTCGCAGAGGGCAGGGTGAAATATTAAAATCAGCGTAACTATTCTGAGGGAGTTCCGAATAGTTACAAATCAGCATGAAAGAGGAAAAAACAGTGGGACAGATAACAGTGGAAAAAAATGTCGGTGGCATCGAAGGGCTGTGTGTGATTACACCGGCCGTACACGGGGATGCCCGCGGATATTTCATGGAGACATACAATGAACGGGAAATGAAAGAAGCCGGATTCGATATCCAGTTTGTACAGGATAACCAGTCGATGTCCGTCAAAGGCGTACTGCGCGGACTGCATTTCCAGATCAACTATCCGCAGTGCAAACTCGTGCGCGCTGTGCGCGGCAGCGTGTTTGATGTGGCGGTGGATCTGCGGGAAGGTTCCGCAACCTATGGAAAATGGTACGGAGTGGAACTTTCCGAGGAAAACAAAAAGCAGTTTTTGATTCCAGAAGGCTTTGCGCATGGCTTTCTGGTCCTGTCCGATGAGGCAGAGTTCTGTTACAAAGTCAATGACTTCTGGCATCCGAACGACGAGGGCGGTCTGGCATGGAATGACCCGGCGATCGGCATCCGGTGGCCGGATGTGACAGGTGAGTATCGCGGCACACCATCGGCGGAAGGATATTGCATGGCAGATGGAACGCCGCTGACACTTTCGGAGAAAGACCAGAAGTGGCCGGGATTAGAGGAAAAATAAGAAATATCTAAAAACAACATAAGAAAGTAAAAAGAAGTGATGATGTATAAGAAAAAACAATATATCATCACTTTTTTAATAATTGATTCCGTTAGCAATTTGATGCGAACAGTAACGATGAGATTATTTCGGGTGTTTGGGATACAAGAAACTGCTTGATGGAGAAAAATAAATAGGTTATCATAAAGACAGGAAAAGATTGCAGAGGGAAAAACGAAAAGGAAAGAGGTGAAAACTAAGCATTTGTGCACGAAAACAAATTGCGATGTTGCGGAATCGTGATTCACACAAACAGGAGGAAGCAATTTGAAAAATGCACCAGATAAGCTCCAGTGGCATCCGGCATTTTGCGCTGCCGCGGGGCTCGAATTCCACGAAGATATTGAACGGCTGGAGTTAAAGCCGGAATACAATCTGAGCAAAGAACCAATCCGCATTGATCTTCTTATTATAAAAGAAGAAAGTGACAGACGAATTAAGAATGAAATCGGTCATATCATGAAAAAATATAATGTGATCGAGTATAAGAGCCCGGAAGATGCACTGACTATTGATGATTTTTATAAGACAGTCGGATATGCATGTCTGTACAAAGGCTATGGAGAACGTGTAGATGCAGTTCCAATCAATGAACTGACAGTATCTATTTTCAGAGCAACCCGACCGGAGAAAATGTTTTTGACATTGCAGAAGTATGGACATAAAATAGAAGAAAAATATCCGGGAATTTATTATGTGACAGAACATTTACCGTTTCCAGCGCAGATTATTGTGACACAGGAATTAGAGCCGGGAGAGCATCGAAGTTTGCGGATTTTGTCAAACCATGCGAAAAAAGAAGATATAGAAGAATTCCTGAGGAACGTGGAAGAAATGAATACACCGCGTGACCGGCAAAATGTAGAAGCGGTGTTACAGGTAAGTGTCAGGGCAAATGATGAGTTATATCGTGAAATAAGGAGGGATGCGAATATGTGTGATGCGTTGAGAGAACTGATGAAGGATGATCTGGAAGATGCCAGAAAACTGGGAGAATCGGAAGGAAAAGCAATGGGAGAAGTTGTAGGAGAAGCAAAAATTATTCTTAAAATGAACCACAGCGGAATGTCGCCGGAAAACATTGCATCCATCACAGGCAAGGATCTGGATGAGATCCATGCAATACTGGAAGGAAAAGTTCCGGTGTTGGGGTAAATTAAAAGAAGGAATTTATACTTGAACGTGCAGAGGTATGGAATTAAGAAGGGGAGGTGACTGGTATGTTGGCTTTGCAGGGATACTATGACGGAAACATGGTTCGAACTTTAGAAAAAATTCATGCAAAGAAAAATCAAAAATTGATTATAACAGTTTTGGACGAATTTATGGATGAATCAGATTCAAAAGATGAAAAAAAATCAGCGAGAGGGATATTGGCTCAATATGCAGATCCCAGCTTACAAGAGAAAGAACAATATGCTTGGGAAAAGGCGGTGACAGAAAAGCATGGTAGTGCTTGATGCAAACGTTATTTTAAGATATCTTCTGAATGATAATGAGGCAATGGCAAGAGAAGCTGAAAGTATTATAAAAACAGAAGTTACAATGGTTCCAATTGAGGTTATTGCGGAAGTTGTATATGTATTAAAGGGCGTATATTCTGTTGATGGAAATAAGATTAGGGATGCATTGATGGAATTTTTGTCAGAAGTGACAGTTGCAGAAAAAGAAGTTATTCAGGTAGGACTTGACGCATATGCGGAAAATAATTTAGACTTTGTGGACTGTATTTTATATGCGTATAGTTGTGTAAAGAAATATGATATCAAAACATTTGATAAGAAATTGAATAAACTGTTATCTAGGTGATGGCTAAGTAGTTAAACAAAGAAAGTGATATCCAATCAATGAACTGACAGTATCTATTTTCAGAGCAACCCGACCGGAGAAAATGTTTTTGACATTGCAGAAATATGGACATAAACATAGAAGAAAAATATCCGGGAATTTATTATGTGACAGAACATCTGCCGTTTCCAGTGCAGATTATTGTGACACAGGAATTAGAGCCGGGAGAGCATCGGAGTTTGAGGATTTTGTCAAATCATGCAAAGAAAGAAGACGTGGAGGAATTCCTGAGAAAAGCAGAAGGAATGAATACATCGCGTGACCGGCAGAATGTAGAGGCTGTGTTACAGGTAAGTGTCAGGGCAAATGATGAGTTGTATCGTGAAATAAGGAGGGATGCGAATATGTGTGATGCGTTGAGAGAATTGATGAAGGATGACATCGAACGTGAAGTAAGTGCTGCCAGAAAGCTGGGAGAATCCGAAGGGGAAGTGCGAGGTAAAGCTATGGGAGAAGTTGTAGGAGAAGCAAAAATTATTCTTAAAATGAACCATAGTGGAATGTCCCCGGAAAACATTGCATCCATCACAGGTAAGGATCTGGATGAGATCAACGCAATATTGGAAGGAAGAGTTCCAGTTCTGAGTTAAATTAATTTGAAATACCCGTATTAAACAAAAATAGAATATTTAGGTAAAAAGAAGTGATGATGTATGAGAAAAAAAGAATATATCATCACTTTTTCTTATTAAAACAGAATTGGATTGACTACCGATGATGACGGAGATAGTATGAAAATATACTTTTGAGATAAATTTGTAAAAAACAAACAAACTTATTAATTCTACATATTATTAATAGAGAATAGGAATGACAATGTTTAGAAGAGAAAAGAAAAATAATTGGGCTTTGATCAATCGTGTAAAATATGACGGCCCTTGTGATGGTTCGCCTTGGCTGATCTATAAATATCCGGAAGAGGACTTTGTATATGGTTCACAGTTAGTTGTGAATCAGGGACAGGAAGCCTTATTTTTTAAGGGCGGAAAGGCATTGGATTTATTCGGACCGGGAACGCATACGCTTAACACAGGGAATTTGCCACTTTTGAACAAACTTGTAAATCTGCCGTTCGGTGGAGATACTCCGTTTACGGCAGAAATTTATTATGTGAATAAAACTTCGAAATTAAATATGAACTGGGGAACACAGAACCCGTTTCCAGTAGAAGATCCGAAATACGGGATTTTGTTATCCATCCGGTCGCACGGTACATATGGATTGCGTATCGATGATACAAGAAGGTTTGTTGCGGAAGTGGTAGGTGCAGTTCCGTTGGGGTCAACCGTAACTTATGAATTTGTCGCAGCATATTTTAGTGGACTTCTTGTATCGAAAATTAAAAATGTCATTTCTGCATATATGATCCGCAGAAAAATTTCGTTTTTGGAGGTTACCGGATATTTGGACGAAATATCCGAAGATTGCAAAAACGCAGTGAAAGATGAGTTTGAACGATTTGGTGCGGAAGTCGTAAATTTTTATGTGGAAACCATCATGCCGCCAAAGAGTGACTATGAAAAACTCAGAGAATACAAAGAAAAATGCCTTATGGGAAAATTGGAATGAACAGAAAGAAAGCAGAAGCAAAAAGAAAAAAATTTCACCTTAATCGGATTGCATTTTTATTTCCGATTATTTTTTATGCGATATATGCAGTGGTGTATCTGATTATTTTCCCGGATGCTTATGGGACGGGATTACACTTGAATAACTGGTTATTTAATAATCCGGAACATTTACTTTCTATTCTGCAAAATCCGGGCAAAGTTATTCTTTCGACAGGAAAATTGTGGGCATGGAAAATTTTATTATACATTTTATGGACAGGATTCATTGCTTCATTATTTTATCTGGGATGGACAATCCAAAACAAAAAACCGGAATATCATCCGCAGGCTGTGCTCCGTGGAAGGGAACCATATCAAAAAGCCCTGCAGATAAATGAAGAAATAAAAGCGCATGAATATAACGTGACAAGAGAAGTAAAGACAGCGGTTCGAAATGTTATGGAATATTTGCGGAATGAGAGTGATTTTGGAGTCGGAGATAATTCTGTGATTGCCTGTGAGCGTAAGATCGCAAACTGCCTAAAGACGATAGAAAACAATATTCCCGCGTTATGCAATACAAAGACTATGGGAAAAACAGAAAAAATTATTATAGAAAACTGTAAAACCATTCAGATAAATCTCAAACTTCGAACAGAGAGAAAAAAACGATAAAAGGAGGCACAGGGATTATGCAGCATCAGGTTGTTGAGTTAGAATGTCCGGGATGTGCGGCAATAATTACAACAGGGACAAAAACATGTCCGTATTGCTTTCGCCCTATTGTAATTACTTCGTTTAACAGTATCAGTGATTTTTCATCACGGGATCTGAATAAACAGGCCAATGTATATAAAAAAGCGATGGCAGATCATCCGGACGATGGAATATTAAATACGTCACTTGCTTTTTGTTACCTGAAATTAAAATTGTATGACAATGCAATATCGTGTTTTGAAAAAGCACTGGAGGATAATTTTGAAGATTCGGAGATCTGTTTTTATGCAGCAGTTGCATTGTTAAAGGGGAAAAAGGCATTTTTAACGTCGCGTCCGGTTATCAATAAGATAGAAGAATATTTAAACGCAGCGATTATGATCGAGCCGAGGGGAATTTATTATTATTTTTGGGCTTATATAAAGTATGACTATTATTACAGAAAACATTTTAGATCAACACCGGATTATCAGGAATTGTTAGAAACGGCTTCATCCAGCGGATATTCGGAATATGATGTACATAATTTGTTTGATCTGTTGGAAGTAAAGAAACCGGATGCCATGAGATGACGGAAAAACGTTTTTTTATGCGAAGATAAAGGAATTAAAAAATACGAATGAGAGGAAAGAAAAGATGAATTGTCCAAAATGTGGAAGAGAGATCAGGCCAACAGATAAGTTTTGTATTGCCTGCGGGGCTAAATTAGAAAATCATGGAGAGGAGAACGAAAATTTCAACGCTGCATCGATGAGAAAACTGGCTGGGGAAACGGTAAATCATGCAGCTGAGTCTTTGATGGGAACAAGCAGAAATGGAATTGATTTTATGGTGCGCCGGTATTTTTTCGGTTTTGGAGATTTTATAGCTGTTTCAATCTGTGCTTTTGCGATCAGTTTACTTTTGAAACTGTTTTTGGGACATGAATATTTGATGGGACCTATGAATAAGTTTGGTTATTTTTGTTCCGTCATTGAAATTTTGGCGTTTTTAGTATTTGTTGTATCTTTAGAAGAGTCTATGCATGCAAAATCAAATGGCAGAGCGAAAACGAAAGTCGATGAGGCCACTCAGAAATATATTTCTGAGTTAAAATCCAGAGCAATTGAAAAATTCAATGTGGATGAGGAACAGTTGGAGGAAGTAGAGCCGGTTGTTATAGCCGGAGCAGGAACAACACCGCGTATAAATTCTTTAGGTAATACTGCAAATGCCAAAAAAATTGTCAGCCTTTTAGAAAGATTTTATTCGAAAGATCCATTTGAGGCATACAGGGTTGATAAGGATGCTATGCCGAGATACTTATTGATACAGACTACTGTTTATGCGTTTACGGATACACAATTGCTTGTGTATGTAGGAAATATTGATATTTCAACGGGCATGATATATGACGAGACGGTGTCGGAAGTGTTCTATTCGGATGTAAATTCTCTTGTGCAGCAGGAACTTTTAAAGAAATATAACAAAAAGTATTATACGGTAAAATATTTGATGCTGGATATCTGCGGAATTTCCAAAATAGCTGCGTTTGATACAAGATTAGTCCCTGACGTTAACGAACGCCTGGCAGGAATGGAAAGCTACATAAGAGAAAAAAAGAATTAAAGATTTACAGTAGGGAGAAAGAAAATGTTTTGTAGAAAATGTGGAACTGAGAATGAAGATCAGGCAGTATTTTGCAAAGAATGTGGAGCAAGACTGGTCTTGGGACCGTCATTGGAATCACAGATAAAGAAATTGGTAAAGCGTATCGCCTCTCTGCCTAAAAAATATAAAGTAGGTGCGGGAATCGGAATCGCAGCCGTCGTGGTGATTCTTATTGTAGTGGCCAATTTAAATTCCACCATCAATTTAAATAACTATGTTACGGTAACCTTTGAGGGTTATGATGGATATGGAAAAGCAACTGCGACGATTGACTGGAATAAAATTCTGGATAAATATAAGAAAAAGATTTCTTACACATCCAAAGCAAAATCCAAATATGAATATGCTTTATTCGGATATTCAATGGAAGAATTACTCGGGAATTGTGTTTCGGTGTCTTTAGAGAAGGAAGACGGATTAAGCAATGGAGATCGGGTAAAATATGTCTGGAACATTGATGAAAACCAGCTGAAAAAGTATGTGGACTGCAAAATAAAGTATTCAGATGAAACCGTAGATGTATCAGGACTGGAAAAGATAAAAACATTTGATCCATTTGAAAATCTTACGCTTACCTATGGCGGAATAAGTCCGAATGGAACGGTTGCGATAAGTTATACGGGAGATGTACTGGATGAAGATGAATTTTATTGTGATACAGATTCCGGTCTGAGTAATGGTGATGTCATCACCGTTTATTTAAATTCGGATGATATGGAATATTATGTAGAAAATTATAAAATGATCCCTTCCGAGACGGAAAAGGAATATACCGTGGAAGGACTGGATAAATATGCATCTTCGGTTAAAGACATTAGCAAGGAAATGATTGCTGCCATGAAAAAACAGGCAGAAAGTGTAGTTACAGAATATACGGCAAAAATGGGTTCGGATTGTACGGTAGATTCTGTTGCATTTGTAGGCGATTATTTGGAAAACTGTAAAAATGATAATTACGCAGATAAGCAGAATTGTTATGGAGATGTATACAAAATCAAGTTGCATGTAAAACCGTCCGAAGATTACAAGGCTGTTAAAATGGTTGAGTATTATGATGTTCAATTCCATAATATCGTTGTAAAAGGAAACGGGGAATGTGAGGCAGATCTTTCCGATTATTATACACCGGGTGAGAATTTTTCGAAGGACTGTTATTATGGACCGGAAGATTATGACTATTATACTTATTATTTTGATGGATTCGAAACACTGGATGATGTAAAAAATGCCCGTGTCGACAGTGTGGCAGCAGACTACGATACCGATTGGAATATGGATGGAGGAGATCAGGCAGAAGTTTCGGATCAGGGGCTGTTGTGTTCGTACAGTACCAAAAGAAAAATCACCGAAGAAGAAATACAGGGGTATTTAAACAAAGACTATTCTTCCTATCATTTTCCGGGGGACAGAAGTGTTATTCAGATGATTATTAATGAAATGTATGCTTTGAATGGATATAAATTTCAGGATGAGGACTTGAAAAATTATTATGAAAAACAGGACTGGTACAATAAGATTGAAAGCAAAACAACGGATATGGCAGAAATATATAAAAATATGTCAAAGACCGAGCAGGATAACATTAAATTGCTAAAAAAATACAAATAGATGGTTAAATAAAATATGAAGAAAAAATATAAAAATTTTATCGGCCTGTTGTACATAACCGGGGTACTGTGTTTTTGCGTGGCCTGTGGTAGAAATGTGCAGACCTCTGTTTATACACAGGAGCGAGTATCTGAAAATGTGATTCAGGATACGGAGCAATTAGAAGAAAATACAGAGCAGGAAAGGGAAGCGGTTGTGCAGCAGGCAACTGCACAGGTAGAAATACACAGTAGAGATACAGAGGATACGCAAAAAGATAAAAATACAGAAAACACAACAGAAAAACAAAAATATACGGTGGTTATCGATGCAGGACATCAGGCGAATGGAGATTCGCGTTTAGAGCCGATCGGTCCCGGGGCAAAGGAAAAGAAACCCAGAGTGTCAAGTGGAACAAGCGGACGTGCCAGCGGCTTAAAAGAATACCAGCTTACGCTTGACGTTTCGTTGAAACTACAGGCAGAGCTTGAACACAGAGGGTATCAGGTCGTCATGGTAAGGACAACAAATGACGTAAATATCAGTAACTCGGAGAGAGCGGCCATAGCAAACGATGCAAACGCTGATGCATTTATTCGGATTCATGCAAATGGATCGGAAAATACTTCGGTACATGGAGCCATGACTATCTGCCAGACCTCATCAAATCCGTATAATGGAGATCTGTATGACAAAAGTCAGGCATTAGCTTTGGCAGTGCTGGACGATCTGGTGTCAGCAACAGAGTGTAAAAAAGAGTATGTCTGGGAAACGGATTCCATGAGTGGGATCAACTGGTGCAAAGTGCCTGCCACAATCGTTGAGATTGGATATATGACAAATAAGGAAGAAGATTTGAAGATGGCGACCGATGAGTACCAGGACAAGATCGCAGATGGTATTGCGGATGGAATTGATGAATACTTGCAGGGGAAATAAAATTACGTTATGATAACAGTAGGAAAAGATTGCGGAGGAAAAATAGAAAAGGAAAAGAGGTGAAAACTAAGCATTCGTGCACAGAAAACAAATTGCGATGTTGCGGAATCGTGATTCACACAAACAGGAGGAAGCAATTTGAAAAATGCACCAGATAAGCTCCAGTGGCATCCGGCATTTTGCGCTGCCGCGGGGCTCGAATTCCACGAAGATATTGAACGGCTGGAGTTAAAGCCGGAATACAATCTGAGCAAGGAACCAATCCGCATTGATCTTCTTATTATAAAAGAAGAAAGTGACAGACACTGACTATTGATGATTTTTATAAGACAGTTGGATATGCATGTCTGTACAAAGGTTATGGAGAACGTGTAGATGCAGTTCCAATCAATGAACTGACAGTATCTATTTTCAGAGCAACCCGACCGGAGAAAATGTTTTTGACATTGCAGAAGTATGGACATAAAATAGAAGAAAAATATCCGGGAATTTATTATGTGACAGAACATTTACCGTTTCCAGCGCAGATTATTGTGACACAGGAATTAGAGCCGGGAGAGCATCGAAGTTTGCGGATTTTGTCAAACCATGCGAAAAAAGAAGATATAGAAGAATTCCTGAGGAACGTGGAAGAAATGAATACACCGCGTGACCGGCAAAATGTAGAAGCGGTGTTACAGGTAAGTGTCAGGGCAAATGATGAGTTATATCGTGAAATAAGGAGGGATGCGAATATGTGTGATGCGTTGAGAGAACTGATGAAGGATGATCTGGAAGATGCCAGAAAGCTGGGAGAATCGGAAGGGGAGGCAAAAATCATTATCAATATGAACCACAGCGGAATGTCCCCGGAAAACATTGCATCCATCACAGGTAAGGATCTGGATGAGATCAATGCAATACTGGAAGGAAAAGTTTCGGCGCTATTATAAGCAGTACCTAAAATAACATAAGAAAGTAAAAAGAAGTGATGATGTATAAGAAAAAACAATACATCATCACTTCTTTATTCTGATAGGAAAATTATATTGACTGTAGAAGTACATGGGTATATGATCAAAATATGAGAATAAAGTACTGAATTATATGTGGATAATTATGAAAATATAAAGGGGATTGTATATGATAATTTATCTGGAGTTAATTTTACAAGCAGGATTATTGATAGCAGCGATATTTGGGTTTGTGGTTGGATTTCGTAATAAAGAGGGAATAAAAGTTTTTATAGGACTGATTTCTGCTATTTTATCGTTTTTGATGGGAATATTAGTTATAAAATTACCTGCACCGCAAATAACGCGACTAGAGGATTATTCAGCAATTAAAATATATACGGATAAAGGAGTTCCTATACAATACAAGATAAGAGTTGATGGAAAAGAAGAATGGAAAGAATATACAGAACCTATAAAAATTAAGCAAACTACAGTGGTTAGTGCAAGAACACGTATATTTTTGTATAAGAGTGAAGAAGTATATAGAGATGTATTTGTCGAAGATAATGGTTTGATCGATTTTGGAGGAGCAGATATTCCCAAAAAATCGTTAAAGCAATTAAAGGCATCTTATACTTACAAGGATCCACAGGATGATAGGGCTGGAAATTATTATGCAGGATGTGAAATTGCAAAAAACGATATTCAGGTGAATGGAACCGATTTGGATGGAAACACAACAGAAGTAACGGATTTTACATATTCTCCGCAAATTCTTCAGAGTGGGAAAAATGATATTAAAATATCCTACACTCTTGTTAATGGAGCAACTATAAATACACATCTTTATATAGAAGCTACACAACCGAAACTAATCAGGTTAAAAGCTGATTGTAAAGAAAAAACATGGTTTTCAGGTGTGGAATTGTCAAATGACGATTTGACGGTGAAAGGAACATATGAAGATGGGACAGAAAAAGAAGTAACTGGCTATGCATTATCTGAAACCAAGATAAAACAAGGGAAAAATAAGATTGTGGTCACAAAGGATGGATTATCCGTGGAAGTTATAATAAATGCTGTGGATAAAGACAGTATTACAGAAGAAGAAAAAGAGAATAATGATGACATAAATACGGCAAACGATATAGAAACAAATGTCAGATATACAGGAAGGCTGCAGGAAGAAGGGGATGTTGATTATTACAAAATCCAATTGGAGAAAAAAGGAAAAATCGTTCTTCGGTTTAAACATGCAAAAATAGATAGTGGATATACATATTGGCAGGTGTATTTACTTGGAATGGATGAAACGGAAAAAACAGGGATGGATGTAACCGGGGAGCAGTCAGAAAGTGTATCTAGTGCAGTTCGGGTAGTTCCGGGAACCTATTATGTAAGGGTTACAAGTAATTCATATTCGGATGAGAAATATATCCTTACCGTAGAATTTTAAGAAGAAGGCGAATATTATGAAACAGAACCGAATGATGATTTGACGCAGGCAATGGTAATTAAAACAAATAAAACATATATCGGAAACCTGACAGAATCACAGGATGAAGATTGTTTCCAGTTCAGTTTAAAAGAAAAGCGCAAGGTTCGTATAGTGTTTTCTCATGCGAAGCAAAACAGTGATTATACTTTTTGGAATGTGTCATTGCTTGGAGAATCGGATGGTGCGTTGACGGAAATACAATCAACAGGTTTGACCGCAAAACAATATTCGGATTATGTCAGGCTCCCGGCAGGAAACTATTATATTCGAATCGTTTCAAATTCGTGGTCGGACATAGACTATAGTATTCGTGTTATAACACAACAGGAAAAAACAAAAACGGAAGATGAAGACAATGATGATTATGGTTCTGCAACAAAAATTGCATTAGGAACAAGGATTACAGGAAATATACAATCCGATAGTGATGTGGATTTTTATAAGTTTATTCTGAAAAAAAGGACAAATGTGAAGGTCACATTTACTCATAATCCGGCAGACAGTAATTATACTTTTTGGCAAATTACATTGTATAGTGAGGAATCCGGAGATGGACTTGCGAACAATGATGGAGATTCAGTGGTATATATTCAGGGAAATTCGAGGAAAAATATTACCAGTACATGGAAATTACTTCCGGCAGGAACCTATTATATTAAAGTAGAGGATAATAGTTACAATAATGATGACTATAAACTAAAAATTTCATAGTGCCGTTTTCCACTCGGGTTGTTGTGACACAGGAATTAGAGCCGGGAGAGCATCGGAGTTTGCGGATTTTGTCAAACCATGCGAAAAAAGATGATGTGGAAGAATTCCTGAGGAAAGCAGAAAGAATGAATACACCGCGTGACCGGCAGAATGTTGAGGCTGTGTTACAGGTAAGCGTCAAGGCAAATGATGAGCTATATCGTGAAATAAGGAGGGATGCGAATATGTGTGATGCGTTGAGAGAACTGATGAAGGATGACCTAGAAGATGCCAGAAAAATGGGAGAATCGGAAGGGGAAGTACGTGGAGCAGCAAAAATTATTCTTAAAATGAACCGTAGCGGAATGTCCCCGGAAAACATTGCATCCATCACAGGTAAGGAACTGGATGAAATCAATGCAATACTGGAAGGAAAAGTTCCGGTGGCACTATAAAAGCGGTTAAAAAAATTAAAATTGGGACTAAAGTATTTCAGACCACGTCCGATATATATAACAAGTAAGCAAGGAAACCCCGTTGCTTACCCTACAAGACAGACCTCTGACCGGAGCGTACGGCCGCAAAGAGGAAAATCTTACAATCAAATATTCATATCAATTGCAGCATGGACGCTGCAACTTAATTCAAGGAGGAAATTATTATGGCAATGGTAGTACAGCATAATATGCAGGCGATGAATGCAAATCGTCAGTTAGGTGTTACTTCAAGTGGACAGGCTAAATCAGCAGAAAAGTTATCTTCTGGTTACAGAATCAATCGTGCAGGCGATGATGCTGCAGGATTAAAGATTTCTGAGAAGATGAGAAGCCAGATCCGTGGACTTAACAAGGCTTCTGATAATGCATCAGATGGTGTATCTCTTATCCAGACAGCAGAAGGTGCATTAAATGAAACACACAGCATCTTACAGCGTATGAATGAACTTGCAGTTCAGGGCGCAAATGATACCAATCAGTCTATTGACCGTGATGCTATCAATCAGGAGTTATCTGCATTAACAGATGAAATCGATCGTATTTCTGAGACTACTCAGTTCAACAAACAGAATCTGTTAGATGGATCTTTCACGGGAAAGAACCTTCAGGTTGGTGCAAACACAAACCAGAAGATTACAGTAAATATTGCAGCAATGAATGCTAAGGCTATTGGAATTAAGCCGGTAAGTGTTGGAGCTACAAGTGGATATTATACAACAAATGAAATTGTAAAGAAACAGAAAGTAGCAAAGACAAATGCTGGTTCCACTACACTTAGAGGAAGTATTGAAGCACGTGCAAAATGCAATGCTACATTAACTAAGTATTCTACAGGATACAAGACAGCAAATGGAACAATTACAGCTGATTCATCTGTTGCACGTGATTCCATCGGTAAGTTAGCTGCTTGCGCAGCACAGATTTTTGCTGTTGCTTCAACAGCTGCAACAATTGTAAGCTCTCCAAATGTTGATAATTATCAGCAGGCACAGGGAACAATTACAATGATTCAGAATGCAATCAATAATGTTTCCAGCCAGAGATCTGCTCTTGGTGCTTTACAGAACAGATTAGAGCATACAATTGCAAACTTAGATAATGTATCTGAGAATACACAGTCTGCAGAGTCTCGTATTCGTGATACAGATATGGCTGAAGAAATGGTTACCTATAGCAAGAATAACATTCTTGCACAGGCAGGACAGTCTATGCTCGCACAGGCTAATCAGTCTACTCAAGGTGTATTATCATTATTACAGTAATCAAGTGATTTTGAAAAGAGAGTTGGCATACGCCAGCTCTTTTTTCAAATATTGAGATAGTAGTTTATAATTTAAAACAGGAATTGATATGGATAAGCTTATAAAAGAATTACAACAAAACAGAGATTGTGTAGAACAAATTGCAAATGAAATAGAGTTGGGAGATAATTATATGCCGGAATTAAAAGCATATCTTCCGAATTTAAAACAGATAATTACGGAGATTTTTGACTGTGCTCAAAAATTGAAGATAAATATAGATTTAAAATTTGTGGCAATGGTATTGCAGGATATTGTAGATGGTGTGGAGAGAGAAGACAAGGTTTTTTTGCTTGATACCATAAGATATGGATTAAAAGAAATTTTTGATTATATGATCGATGTACTTGGAGAAAATGAATGAATAAAGAAATATATCAAAAAAATATGTGCGCTCTGCAAAAAAAATATCCAGCATGGGCAAATATATTACAAAAAAAACAGAAAAAAAGAAATTTTGATGTGATTGTAAAAAAAAGTCTTTTAGAAGATCCTATTTTAATAGTAAAAAAATATGACAAAATTTTGTATTTGAATGGAAAGTATGCACCTGAAGCTGTTGTAGAAAACTGGTTGAGACAACAAGGAAAAATAGAAGAATATGCGCCTATTGTTGTTATGGGCATTTCTAATGGTAAACATATTAAGCGAATTATGGAGGTGGCACCTAAAACTTCAAATATTTTAATTTATGAACCATCATTAGAACTGTTCCGGCGGGAAATGGAAGAAGTTGATTTATCATTTCTTTTTGCACTGGATATTCCAGTTGGGATAATTGTTGATGGATTAAATGAAAGTGAACTACAGGCGTATTTTAATTTGATGATTTCTTATGATAATATGACATTAATAAAAACATATGTGTCAGGAAATTATGTAGAATTGTTTCCAGAACATATGGAAAAATTTGTGAAACAATTACATAAACATATTGATGAAGAAACAATTACATGGAATACTTTGATTCGCTATACGGATATAAAAGCTAAGAATACATTTTATAATTTACATTATTTATATGAAGGGTATAGTGTTGAGGAATTGCATGGAATTCTTCCAGAGGATATTCCGACTATTGTCGTATCGGCAGGACCGTCTTTAAATAAAAATATTATGGATTTAAAAAAAGCAGTAGGAAAAGCATGTATTATTGCAACAGATACAGCGATGAAACCACTTTTAAATGCTGGAATAATTCCAAATTTATTTGTAATTATTGATGGATTAAAGCCAGGCATTTTATTTGAACATGAAAATATATCGAAAGTTCCTATGGTTACGATGACGGGAGTGTCAGTAGAGCCAATGGAGTATCATAAAGGGAAAAAATTTTTTTATTACAGCAGTTCTCCGTTAGAACATCAAATCTTGTTAGATTTAGGCGAAAAAGAAGGAAAAAATTGTATATTACCCAATATTCCAACGGGAGGATCGGTAGCGACGACAGCATACTCATTAGGAGTGTATATGGGGTCTAAAACCGTAATTCTTATGGGACAGGATCTTGCTATGACAGGCAATCATACTCATGCAGATGGAACCTTTCAAGATAAAATGGATGAAATAGATATCAGTAATGGACAATATTTTGAAGTGGAATCTATAGATGGGGGGAAGGTTCTGACGAGAGATGATTTTGATCGCTATAGGAAATGGTTTGAAGATATAGCGGAAAAATGGAATTTGATTACCATGGTTGATGCAACAGAAGGAGGTGCATTAATTCATGGAAGCAAGGTAATGACCTTAAAGAAGGCTATTAAGAAGTATTGTGTTAGAAATTTTAATGTTAAATGGCATATAGATCATACAAAAAAAATTTTTTCGGACGAAAACCAAAAGATACCTTTAGAATACTTTGAAAATTCAGAAAAAAAGTTAAGAGAAGTCCAAAAAAAGGCGAAAGATGGTTTGGAATATTATGAAAAATTAGAAAGAATATTACAAAAAAACAAAATTACAGATGTACAACTTTATAAAATTTTGAAAAAGATTCGCAAGTTGAATAATTATATGGAACACGATTATATGGCAGAAACGGTTATGGACAGTTTGTTAGGAATTGAATCTGCGCTTCGACCGAATATCTATAAAGAGCAAGAGAATCAAAAACAAGAACTTTTAGATGTTGCGGAGCAAGGAAAGGTTATGTTATATGGGATTGCCGTAGGTGCAGAAGAAATAGTTGAGATTGCTCAAAAAACAATTATTCCATATGCAAAGAAACATAAAACAGAAGAAGTATATAAACGAAAAGAGGAATAAAAGATGTCACTTACAGATGCACAAATTTTGGAATTGGCATATACAGAATTTGAAGAAAAAAGGTATGATGAGGCTTTACAACTTTTTATTCTAACATATAGTCATGGGTATCAACAAGAAAAAATAAGAGAAATATTGTATGACTGCTATTATGCTGGAAACGAACAGATATTTTATGAATCATTTGTCAAAACAAAAGGAAATCATTACTGTGAATTTAAAAAAACTTCTCTAGATTTTTTTCTATATAAAGATGGTGAATATT
>OAUQ01000015.1_pt1 | contig 96459 bp, 99 predicted proteins | sample 1476151 | NCBI WGS metagenome assembly OAUQ01 (sample SAMEA2580008, study PRJEB22360) | human gut metagenome | biome: human gut; feature: human-associated habitat; material: faeces | place: Denmark | collected 2008/2010 | reverse complement strand
ATCACAATATTTTGATTCGATATATGCCATTGGATCAGAATGAGACAAATTTTCTATGTACACTTTATCATAATGCTCCTGCAAAACTTTTTGTACGAAACGATCTTCCTCGGTAAGTCCATCATATTGATAACCTACAGTTGTACCAGTACCGGAAGTGTTTGGCAGATTATTTAAATCCCTGCCTACTGGTATGTTGTTGTAATAATTATTTACAGTAACCATACTATCCCCTACCTTATATAAGTCTCATAACAACTGCCAACATTCTCTTGCAACATTAAACAGCCTTTCATTTCTCTAGAAAATATTTTTTAAGCATTGTGATATATTGTTCTAGCAAATAACCTCTGAGTCGTTTCCATAAAGTTCTTATCGTTACTCATAATATCCCAAATTACACTCTTTGCAATTCCTGCTGTGTATTTCGGTTCTTCACGCATTTCTAAAAATCTTTTTTGTGCTTTCTCCATCATAGATACCGCAGTATCTATATATTCTTTTTGTTCTGCTGTATTCTTCTTCACATTAGTTGTTTGAAAGAATTTAGAACCGTCATTTGTCTGCTGACATACAATATATCCCGCCAGATTTGCTAATCGCTTATTATATGCCCTGTCTAAACCTGCCAAGTCTTCATCAAGTGTTAATGAATTTTCTCCTGTGAGATTATAAGAAACCTGACGTTCTCCATTCTCATGTTCTTTCACAATATAATTGTAACGTGTTTCATAAGCATCCATCATAGACTTCATCACATCTTCTAGATTGTATTTTCCGTCTTTTAACGTCAGTCCACTATATTCTCTCATTGAAGTATAATGTTCCCATTCAACCTCATTTGTATCTTGTATTGTTAATTCATATCCTATCGGTTCCTCAACTTTTGGCTTTACTTCTCTTAATTTTTCCCGCAATGCCCGCCTTCCTTCATTCGATATTTCTACATTGTCTATCTGCTTATTTTTATAAGCAACATTGTCATCCATACCTCTGAAATCTTTACTCTTTCTTTCCATTTCGAATAAACAAAACCTATCGTAAGAAGGTGTTTGAAATATTTTCATATCCGCTCCTTTCACATTTCGCAATCGCCTATTCACTTTCATGTTTACTAATTAGTGATATACATTTGCTCAAATTAGTCACTCATACAATATTCCTATACTTCCTTATCTATCTTACTTGACGTTAGAGAGGAATCTTTTTTCGAATATGTACCATTGTTTGTATAAGTCGCACTTGCCCGATTCGCAGCATTTGATATACCAGCTGCTTTCTGGGCTGTTTTGCCTGCAAAGGAATTGTAACCTGTAAAAACCGTTTTCAATGAACTGATATCTGCTTTCTTCAATTCATCTTCATCCAGCTCCAGCTTATTCCCCTTTCCTATGGTAATACCTATTTTAGAAAGTAAATGACTGGTTTTGTCTGTCATGCCTGTCATCCATGAAGCATTTCTAAGGACATCTTTTGTATTGGATTCTCCTGCCTCCTTAACAACGTCATTATAATCATCAATAAAAGATTTCACTTTTTTGGTAATTGCATCCCAGTCATAATCCTCTACCTCTGTTTCTTCCCCAGTTTTTACATCCTTCTTTTTTATTTTCTTTTTTTCCCAGAGTGACGCATCATTTAGTGCATCTGCTGATTTTTTCAGGGAATCCGCATTTGTTTTCATCAGTGCAAGCTTCTGTGAAGTATCGCCTTTCCCCGATAATTTTTCTGCATCCTGCTTTGCATAATATGCTTTCATAAGTTTTCCATAGCTTCCGTTTTTAATCGCAGCATAATCAGAAAGCATATTGGTGTTTCCTACGGATGAACTGTCAGAAGTTCCTCCAAATAATGCGGAATAATCTACATTGCTGTTATATTTACTTGTGTAATCACTAAAACTCTTAATCTCTGACATAATACCATTCTCCTTTACCAACTATAAACGAATATCAATCGGTGTATATGTCACCTGTGTTTCCCCTTTGATATCCGTATTCTTTACGCTGTCTGTCTCCTCTGCCGCAGCCCCCGCAGATTCCTGTGTTTTCTCGGATTTATCAGTATTGTTCTTTGTTGCAGTGTCTTCTGTATTGCTGTTCTCCGCTTTTGCAGCTTCTTCTACTGATTTATTTGCATCTGCAAGTGTAGACATCTGTGCTGCTGTCGCCGACTGTGCCTTTGCCTGCAGCTCTGCCAGTTCTTCTTCCTTCTTCTCAGTATTTCCTTTTCCGGCATCCTGTTTGATTTCAGATTCAAGCACACTGGCACGTCCCTGTATCTGTGTTGCCATACTTCCCTGCACCTTTGCCTGTTTCATGGAAGAATCTGCACAGATCATCGCCTGCATACTTGCCTGTGACAATCCGGTGTCTTTCTTTTTAGAAGTGTTACTTGTTCCAGCCACCATATCATCCATAGATGACGAATTTTTACTCTGCTGTTCCTTTCTCTGCTCGATCTGGTGCTGTCTTAACTGCTGATTGAGATTGTTAATCTCCTGCTGTATCTCCTGACGCTTTTTCATCTTATCCTCTAATGACATTTCTTCATTCGATGATAAATCCTGTAGCTTCTGCTGTGCATTTGCAATCTGATTCTGAATATTTTTACTTACAGAATCATTCCCCTGTGTCATTCCCATTGTTCCTGTCTGCGTATTTGTCCCACTAAATCCATTGATCCTCATCGTATTGTCCTCCTTGAGCTTAAATTCTGAAATCCGTTTCCTTAAAATCTGTACAACATGATTTCTCTTTACTGATTCTTTCGGCATATCTTTCTTTACAATAAACAGCGATGTTGTGAACCGCCCTTTTTTTGTTGTGAAGCAAATAAAAAACACCTCGAAGGTGCTTTTTGTCCTTATTCTACCTGTAACATAATACTTAGAACCACTTCCTGATTCTCCTGCTCTAAAGATATATCTCCCATATACATCCTTGCAACCCTCCGGATATTATGCAGTCCAATTCCATGCTCCTTCCCGGATTTCGTTGTTTCCGGCAGATCACTGTCCTTATAATTTAACTCTCCCTCATATCTGTTCTTTATGGTTATCATAAAAATACTGTTTTTCCGAAAAGAAGAGATACAGATATAAGGATTTTCTCCACTTACATTTTCCATGCAATTATCCAGTGCATTGTTTAAGATCACGCTTAAATCAAATGCATTTAATTTCGTATCCCCCGGATAATGAAAATCTGATATAAAACGAATCTGCTTTTCCTTTGCTTCTCTTAACTTTTCCATCAGAATCACATCAATGACAGGACTCCCCGTTTTTATCTCAGGAGATATTTCATTCCACTCCTTTTTCAAATGCTCCATATATTCTGCTGCATCATCCATATGATTCTCTGCCACAAGATGTTCCAGCATCTGTATATGATTCCCCATGTCATGACGCAGGCTGCGGATATCCTGATACAGCTTTTCCACTTCCCCGATATGCTTTTTCATATTACTGACCTGATTTAATACCAACTCCTGCCCTGTCTGTTCTTCCTGTGCCACCTTCCAGTTTTGAAACATCGTTGTCATAACAAGAATTGCTATGATAGAGATAAAATAATGCACAAAGCTTAAAGCTCCATAAAATCCATAGGTATCTGTCACGCTCTTTCCTGTATCTTTTTCATAAATATTCAGATAATATTGCAGAATGCCATATCCTGTAACTCCCACAAGAGAAGGTATGATGAGCATTACCAGCTCTTTAACGTTCATTTCATCATTTTTGTATACATATGCTTTATTGATCAGACCGATTGCAACTGCAAGGAAAACGATACAAAGCACAATATCCAGAATTCTCGTTCCAGCATAAAGTCCATATTGCAGCCATTGTCTTCCTGCAATCGTATTCCCAAAAACCAAAGCTTTTGTGATAAAATCATCCAGTCTGTCTGCCATTGCAACCGCAAGCCAACGGATGGAAAAAAATGTCACTGCAAGAAATATTTTCTGATAAATGTTTCTTCTGTCCTGTACATACATCACAAGAAATGCAGCCATAACTCCCAGCATATATGCAGAAAAATTGCCAATCTGCTGCGGTATCAGATACAGCACAGACATAATTCCAATATAAACAATACTGACCAGAGCAGCTTCCCTTTTCTTTTTCATATATGGATATACAAAAACACCAAAACAGATTCCTGTAATAATCAAAATTGCAATAACAGAAAACTTCGATGTGATCATCCAGCATCTTTCCACTAAACTCATCTGACTTCATTTCCTTTCCTCTGGTTATACTTCAGATATTGCTTCACAAACTCCGGATAATTCTTTTTTGCAATCAATGCAGTTCCATTTTTCATAGTTACACAAGTTGCATCATATTTTTCTACATATTTAAAATGCACAAGATAGGCTCTGTGTGTTCGGAAAAAATCTGTTCCTGCCATATCACTTAATTCTTGTAATTTACCATAGTATTCAATATCCGTACTTCGTGTATGGATAATAACTTTCCGGTTATACACCTCGGCATACACAATATCACGCAGGAAAATTTTTATATGACTTCCGGCGGTCTGTACCATGATATACTTTTCGTCCTTTTCAAGTTTGAAACTCCTTTTTATGTTATGGACTGCCTTTGTCACAACCTCTTTCAATTTCTCATCGGAAAATGGCTTAACCAGATAATGAAATGCTCCGACATCAAATGCCTGAAAAACATACTCCTCTGCTGCTGTCACAAAAATGAGTATCATATCCTCATTGTCCTGACGAAGCACCTTTGCCGTTTCCATCCCATCCATTCCCGGCATCTGAATATCCAGAAAAAGAATATCCGGCTTACTGCCACTTGCGATCAGTTCATTACCCGATAAATATTTCTCTATAACCGCATCTGGCAATAGCTTTTTTATTTTTTCCTCCAGTATCTGAACCATAGATACTTCATCATCACAGATAGCTATTTGCATATTGTCACTTCCTTGCTTACATATATTTATAGCTATTATATCGGATAAATTCATGCAATATCTATCTGGAATGTTGTGAAATGACCTTTTTTTGTTGTGAAAAGGGCAGCAAACCATTATTGGTTCACTGCCCTGTCTTCTAGTCATGTCTGCACTATTAAAGAAATGAAACAAACTTATTCATTGGTATACGCTGGGATTCATGTCTATTTGCATCTGCTTTATCTTTTAACTTATCGGAATACTACTTTTATCTAGAGTAGTAGTAATTTATGAACTCAATGCTGCTACCAGCGACGAATATCTTTCCGTTTTTTATCTACTATTTGCTAAAACGCAATCAACAATCTAAATTTGCAAATCAATAGTATTGCCTTCATTATTATTCTTTTCCTTTGATCTCTCTGCGGATATATCTGCCTTTATTTTGCTATAAGAAACATTTCCTTTTGCTTTTTCGCCATACTCTTCCTTCAAACGAGCTAACTCATCATTATAAATTGATGTAAACACTCTTGCTCTTGCAAATTCTTCATCTGTACTTATAGCTTTCCAGTTTCTTGACTCTGGATTATAAGAAAGCGTTTTATTACCTTTTGAATCCCAAAACATACATGCAGCATTCATTTTGCCACCAGTTTTTTTCATGCTTGATTCATATATAGCCTTTCTATCAGGAGATACTGTTTCTCCATGCTGCATACACAATTTTCGATAAGCATCATCATCCCTTTTTCCAGTAGCAAACTCTTTTCTTGCAAGTTCTTTTATTGCTTCGTCAAATTCTTCCTCTGACATCGCTGGTTTATCTCGTTTTGTCATGATAGTATCCCAGTTTGGTTTGGTAAAATTAATGTCCACAGGCTTAAATCTTAATGAAAAATTACCATAATCACATTGAGCTAACGAATCATTTGAACTTGCTTTTTTCCCGAACATCTGCTGAACCATTTGAGCATATTGCGAATAATTATCTCTTGTTATCTGCATAATATATTCCTCCATATTGGCATATATTTCATCTGTTCCAAATTCACTAGATTGAAAAATCAAACCTTCCACCGATTTTATTCTCCTCCGGTTTGATAGAATCCCAGTCAATGTTTTTGATCTTATCCAAAAGTTCTTCTTTTGAATTTGCCTGAACCGTAGTTTTTCTTACTTCGGTTTGTTTTGACTGTTCCTTTTTCTTTGCCTCTTTCTTCTCAGCAGCTTTCTTTTCCTGAAGCTTTTCAAGATATTCTTTCTGACTGGCTGATGATTTTTCCAGTTGTGCAAAGAAGGTTGTAGTTCCGTCACTATTAAAAGATATACCAAATTTTATTATTTTTGTATCAGCATCTGCATTATCGTTAGTCTTACCGAATGCTCTTTCAAAGCCGAACTGGGCATTGATTTCATCTGTCATACGCAAAGCTCCTTCAATACTATGCATTTTTTCAGCATAATATTTTGGATCTGATGCCATCTTCTCCATTTCTTCCTTTGAGAAAATAACTGTATATTTCTTATCACTTTGGGCTAAAATATCTTTGGCATTATCACCATTTTCAAAATCGGCAACCATAAAATCCATGTCGTTTCTTGATCCACGCAAATTCTCCAGCATTTTTTGTGCCGCTTTACTGAGATTTTTTTCAGCGATGCTTTCAGTTGTATTTTCCTTTAATTTCGTATTTTCTGTTGTTTGTGCTGTTTCTTTTTTCTTATTTGCTGTACCAGTCTTGTAGTTGTTCTGGTAATTTGCATAAGCAGCCGTGGTTGTGCTTACATTCATTGGCATATCTGTTGTCCTCCTTGTACATATCACATCGTAAATCCGTTTACCTGTTCTTTTCTATATATCGGCATAATTGTTTCGATTATGAATCTTATCATAAAGTTCTGGACTTCACTTGAAAAATCAAAAGTGCCACCTGGCACTGCTCCTATGCTCATTTTTTCCTTGCGCACAATATTTATTTTATGCTCTGGCTTCAAAAGATGGTCTATCCTGATTCAAATAATCCGGCATCTCTCTCAATTCTGAACTTCCACTCTCTTTTACTAAATTATATTCGCTCCAATAAATAGAATAAAATTCATCTTTTTTTGCAAGTTCCGCTGGTGTCATCTCATAGCCCCAGCCATTTCCAAGATTAGATAATACCGTTACTCCCTGATACTGAATTTCAGCACCATAACCACCAGTAGTTAGAATTGGACAATTCAATGTTCCTCCTCCCGCCAGTGCAAACTTCTTTTGTACCATCATCTGCGATATATGGCTCAACATTCCATTTTTCTTTATTCCCATGCCGTTTGCATTTACATCCTTAGCAGCTTCCATCCATGCATCTTTTACATCCCGTGGAGTATTCGGTCCAATCATATCAAATGCTTTTTCATCAAAGTCTGCTTCTGCCATATATGGATTTATATTTTCATTTTCCTGAACCGCACATTCCGTACTAAATTGAGGGATATTATTCTGCTTATGTCTATCTAGTTTCATACGACACGCCATTCATAGAATAATTAGAATTAATCTGCATAGTGCAAGTCCTCCTTATTAATCACATGACACTTTATAATTAACATAATCACCGTCACTTTCATAATGACTCATTAGATTTTTTGTTTCCTGAACATTGCCATACATTGCTCATTCCCATATAAGACACATATCTTTCATTCATAAATTGAAAAAGAATTGTACAGATAAATATGAAATCCCTGTATCTTCTCAATATGTCTCAGATTTACAAGACAGCCTCTGTGATTTACCGCAAAATCATATGGATGCAATTCTTCCACAAGGTTTTCAAATGTACATTCACATTCATATCTGCAATCTTCCAGGATAATTGCTGCTTTTCTGGATCTTTTTATGTACTCAAAATATAATATCTTGTTTAATTTCAAATGCACACAACCTGTTTTTGTTCCTGATTCATCTAGTATTTCAAATTCCTTTTCTATTTCCGGATATTTCTCCTGCCCCAGAATTTCCATAATCTGCGTTTTCATTTCTTCTTCATTGATTGGTTTACACAAAAAAGAAAACGCATGTACCTTATTAATCGCCTGTGCCATGTATTCTTCATAACTGGTGATGTATATAATTTTTATATCATGATTTTTTTCTTTCAGCTTTCTTCCGAGCGTAATTCCGCCCAGTTCTTCCATGGAAATATCCAGTATTCCGATATCAATCTTGTCATTATTGTTCAGCAGCTCATTCGCCGACAGAAATGACCGTATCTGATATTGAACATGATATTCTGAAAGAATCTTATCCAGTATCAGCGCCGCTTTGTCAAGATCTTCCTTATCATCATCGCATATCGCTACTTCTAACAATCCATTCTCCTCCCTGTAATAACTTTTGTTTTTCTATTATACCATATCGGCACTTTTTATAATTGCCGATATGGTATGAGCATCAAAATTATTTTCACCTTTCCCCTCTGTCACGCTTCCTTGTGCTCTGTCTGCCATACGCTTTCGTTCCATGGTATTTCTTTCTGGCTTCCAGTTCCTCTAAGAATTCATCATATACACTCATCTTATAACGGATACTCTTCATCTTAGCCGCACCATATCCCATCCTGTTCTTATATGCTTCAAACTCCCGTGAAGTATCCTCTGTTGGCGGCGGAAGCTGTCTGACACGCTCCTGTATGGACATCTTCGTATAATCTGGTGGTATCTCCTGCTCTTCTTTATGAGAAGTCGGTTCTGTCTGTTCTTCTGATGCTATTCCCTGCCACTCCCGATTAAATTCATCAAACGCAGCACCATAGAACACTTCCTCCTCGTCATCACGAATATTCTCTTTCTCACAGAACCGGTCAAAGCCCTCATAAATGCTGATATCAGCATTTGTATCAGTTTCTTCTTTTTCAAGGCTCTTCTTCTCAACGGAATCACTTACAATCGAAGCCTGCTTATTACCTGTTTCCATACTTCTGTCTTTCGGGACAAAACATTTAACATCTTTATCCATATCAGAAGGCTCTTTCCATTCCGCATAATCATCATATCTTCCGGATTCCTGCTCAATATCTGCTTTTATGCGCTCATACTCTAGTCTGCTCTTTTCCTTCTTTTTCAGATATTCTGTTATCCCTGCGACAGTAAATCTTGCACCAAGCCTGCTCCCTCTGACCGCCATCGGCTTTCCTTTTTTATCCGTCCTATATTTCAGGGCATAGGATATGGTATTGCCCCGGAGCCGAACATCCATCAGATAATACTTCTTTGCATAATCAATCACATCCTGCAATGTCTTATTTTCCGGTCTGTTCATGGTATTTCGCAGAAGCACCTTTATTTCTTCCCGAAACGACAGCTTATCTCGTTTTTTCATCTGATATTCTGCGATTTCCTTTTTCTTCCTCATTGTCTTCACCATCGGTGCTACCTGCTTAAGGGGCACAGCCCCCTAAGAACCCCCGCCGGATAAATATTGCCACCTGCAAAGGTGGTGTCAATATTTTTCAGCTTTATAGCCTTCGTCCCATAGAATCTTCTGCACTTTTGCTTTACACACCAAAGCTGTAATCCAGAAATTCATTATCCTCCGGCTCTTTCTCTGCTGATTCCTCCAGAACCGCTTCGGCAGTATGCCCCTGCTTAATTCTGCCATTTCCATTGCCATTTGCAGGGCTTGGCATTACCGGCATACCTGCATTTGCACCTGCCGCAGCGCTCTGAAATCCTGCCGTAAGCACTGCCTGCTGCTGCATCAGATACATTCCCGCCAGTGTCGGAAGGTTTACGATGAGTTTTCAGAGGGAATATGCAGAACGCTATGACTGGCTGGTGAAAGAATTTTCCGACTGGGCATTTACCTTTACCACAAGCTTCTTATATTATATGGACTACGACAGTCTTGATGAACAGACAAAAAACCTGTATCGTCAGGGAATGTCTGAATTTGACGGAATATCACCGACTTACCATATCTCATTAGCGGAAAATGCCCCGGTTATCGTATGGAACTTCCATTCCCTGCTCGTCATGATCCAGATGTGCTTCTCTTTTATGCTTACAGATTCTGACTGCGATATGAAGCTGTGTAAGCACTGTGGCAGGGCATTTATCGCAAGCCGTAAGGGAAATGAGTTCTTCTCTCCGAAATGCAAGAATCAGTATAATGTCTATAAGACAAGGGCTAAGAAAAAAGAGGAATAACTCCTATATACAAAACAAAGACGGCAAATCATCAACAACTTGTTGACGACTTGCCGTCTTATTTTTAGATCTTTTTGGTTAATAAAGCTTACGCCATTGCAGGCTCTTTCTTCTTAATAATCGCTTCAACTTCATCAACACTCACACCAACAGCATCTGCTATCTGATTTGGTGTATAACCTATTTTATACATATTCATCACAATTTTAGCAATTGCTTTGTCTTCAATACCCTGACTCAGATTACACATAATGCTCACATCCTCTCTAAATTCTTGACTGATTGGAATATTATATTCATGTTCTATAATATCCAATTTTTCCTGTTCTTTCAGTTCACTTGAAAGTAATGCTCCAATCAACCGGTGCATTTCATATTTTTCATCATGCTCCGGAATCTCATTTGTGATTCCTATTAACACAATGTTTAACAGGTCGAGATTACCTTTCCAATTACATGGTTTTAACATCTCATCTTTTGTCAAATGGATATGGCTTAGGCTGTTATCATCCATGTTCATACATATCCATATGCTGAATACCTGCTTAATGTCATCGTAGTTAGTATTTACAAAATCTCTTTCCTTTTGTGACGAAATCAGCCTGCTCACATAAAAGATTGCCCGATTTAAAATTTTATATTCCGTCGGCTCATCCTTCTGAGCCTCAATATTCACAATAATCTGCGAAAGTCCATTTTTCATACGGACATAAAAAATAATATCAAATCTGACTAATCCTTCATTAATTTCAGCATTTTCCGTATTAAGACCTACGATACGCTGTCCTGTAGCATCTGTTTTTTCCATATTTGCTAATCCCGGCTCAACCGGAACAACGCTAATACTCGGTTCGCCTTCGATGTATTTCACAACATCTTCCGGCTTCATTCCTTTAAATTCATCGACTGTTTTCACCAGAATATGTGCTAATATACTCTTCTGTGCCAGTAACCTTTTAACACGAGTATCATATTGTGCCTTATCTCCTGCTGCATTCACAGCATTTGCTATTTCTGTATTCAAGTCGGCATCCCTCCTTTTGTATTGTGCATAACACTTCTAAGATTCCGCAAAAGGCTCTCTGTCTCAATATCATTATAAGCGAGGAACTTTACGGAATCAACTGAATTTTCTATGAACTTTTTCATATGTCAAACAGCTGGAAACCAATTAAGATTTCCCGCTATTTTTAATCCATATAAATCAGATCATGCAACACTACTTCCTCTGCTCTGCTCCGGATGTTATTCATCTTCCGCACCCATCCGAGCTGATCTACTGACTTCAAATGCTCCGTCACACCTTCACGCTCAGCCATTCTTACCGTAAGCATATCCATCATGTCATTGCATTCCATATCTACTTCTTCCAGATGTTTCCACAATTTTTCCGTAAGGACCAGATGTGTATACATGGCATGATGATTTTCAAACAAATACCTCTGTCGCATTCTGCCATATTTGCCAATCTGATAATTGCTTCCATCTTCCAATTCCAAATCTGGAATCAATACATCGCCTTCCCAATGATATGTTAACTCCATACGCTGCTCTTTCCTTTGTGCTAAATGTTTACAGTTTCAATTAAAAGAGTATCACCTTCTTAATACAACATCTGCAATCTATCATTCACCACAAATGAGCCAGCCGCCTATGTTGTGTTATATCCGCGAACAATGAGCCAAGCTGACACGCTGGCGTGTCAATTTGGCGAATGTCGCGAGAGTCAAATGCTTGCATTTGACTAGCAGATGGAGGTTTCCGCTAAACAACACTGTTTGGGAAATCTGACATCTACACTTCACAACATATCACTTCATTGCCGTACGCCTGCGCCGTATCAATCATGCGATAACCAATTTTTACGGCTTCTCTTACCGCTTCTGCCACTTTGCTATCATCGATAAACCAGGTACCGAGTCCTAATTTGGGGATTTTAATTCCGTTTTCCAGTGTATATGTATTTTCTAACATGTTTTTCTTCCTTTCAATGTATATTTTATATTTATTTATACTTCCCTATTTTCCCTCATTCCATACTTCTTTTGCCATGCGGAACACGGCCCATGCTTTCGGCCATCCGCAGTAAAAAGCAGCATGTGTAACGATCTCTGCTATTTCCTCTTTTGTAATACCATTTGCCTTTGCACTCTGCAGATGATATTTGAATGATTCATCAGTAAGTCCCTGTGCCATCAGTGCCACAACCGTCACCAGCGAACGGTCACGCAGGGAAAGCTGTTCTTCTCTGCTCCACACTTCTCCAAAAAGCACATCATCATTCAATTCTGCAAACTTTGGTGCAAACTCTCCCAACTGTGTTCTTCCTGCTGTCTGTTTTACTGCCATAATTTAAAACCTCTCTATTTTATTCTACAACACGGTTATACTGTTCATCCGTTACCGGCTCACACCTCTCATTGCTGCAGTTTTCTCCCGGACATTCCACCGCAATATGACTGAACCAGGAATCTGCTGCCGCTCCGTGATAATGTTTTACACCCGGTTTAATATATACCACATCCCCCGAATGCAGAATCTGCGGTTCTTTGCCCCACTCCTGAGATTCACATTGCAGATGCTCCGCAGTTTTACGATATTGAGGTATTTAACCAGTGTGAACAGTCCCAGAACCTCATGGTCACAATTGAATGCTGGAAAGATGTCCATCCGGCTCTTGTAACACTCCCTATTGACTGGGATCACCCGATCTCTTACGGAATTCTCTATGCCAAAGAACCGGATGCCGATGTAACACACTTCATTGAAACCGTGAAAAAAGCACAGGAAAAAAACATGTGACCAAATTCCCCCAAAATTTCAAAAACGGGAAAATTTCATACAAATTTTATTGATTTTATTGGGTAATTATGTATAATACTAAATTAGGGAAAAAGGAATTTTTTCTTACTATACTATAAAGAAAGAGGTTTAAATCAAGATGGCAGAAATCAATTTAAGCAAGTATGGTATCACCGGTACCACAGAAATCGTTCACAACCCTTCTTATGAGAAATTATTCGAAGAAGAGACAAAAGCTGGCCTTGAAGGATATGAAGTTGGTCAGGAGACAGAGCTTGGTGCAGTTAACGTAATGACTGGTATCTACACCGGACGTTCTCCAAAAGACAAATATATCGTTATGGACAAGAACTCAAAGGACACTGTATGGTGGACATCTGATGAGTACAAGAACGACAACCACCCAATGACAGAAGACACATGGGCAGTTGTTAAAGATATTGCAAAGAAAGAGCTCTGCAACAAGAGACTTTTCGTTGTAGATGCATTCTGTGGTGCAAACAAAGACACCCGTATGGCTATCCGTTTCATCGTAGAGGTAGCTTGGCAGGCACATTTCGTAACAAACATGTTCATCAAGCCTTCCGCTGAAGAACTTGAGAATTTCGAGCCTGATTTCGTAGTATACAATGCTTCTAAGGCTAAAGTTGCAAACTACAAAGAGTTAGGATTAAACTCTGAGACATGTGTAGCTTTCAACATCACAAGCAAAGAGCAGGTTATCATCAATACATGGTACGGCGGAGAAATGAAGAAAGGTATGTTCTCTATGATGAACTACTTCCTTCCACTCAAGGGTATGGCTTCTATGCACTGCTCCGCAAACACAGATTTAGATGGCAAGAATACAGCAATCTTCTTCGGTCTGTCTGGAACAGGAAAGACTACACTTTCTACAGATCCTAAGCGTCTCCTGATCGGTGATGATGAGCACGGCTGGGATGACAACGGCGTTTTCAACTTCGAAGGTGGATGCTATGCTAAGGTTATCAACCTGGATAAGGATTCTGAGCCAGATATCTACAACGCAATCAGAAGAGATGCTCTTCTTGAGAACGTAACTGTAGATGCAAACGGCAAGATCGATTTCGCAGACAAGAGCGTTACCGAGAACACTCGTGTTTCTTACCCAATCGATCATATCAAGAATATCGTACGTCCAATCTCTTCTGCTCCAGCAGCAAAGAACGTAATCTTCCTGTCAGCAGATGCTTTCGGAGTACTTCCTCCAGTATCTATTCTGACTCCAGAGCAGACACAGTACTACTTCCTTTCCGGATTTACTGCAAAGCTTGCTGGTACAGAGCGTGGAATTACTGAGCCTACACCTACATTCTCTGCTTGCTTCGGACAGGCATTCCTTGAGTTACATCCTACAAAGTATGCTGAGGAACTCGTTAAGAAGATGCAGAAGAGCGGCGCTAAGGCTTACCTCGTAAATACTGGATGGAACGGATCCGGAAAGCGTATCTCTATCAAAGATACCCGTGGAATCATCGATGCAATCTTAAACGGAGATATCAACAACGTTCCTACTAAGAAGATTCCTTACTTCGATTTCGAAGTACCAACCGAATTAAACGGTGTAGATACAGGAATTCTTGATCCTCGTGATACTTATGCTGATGCTTCTGAGTGGGAGACAAAGGCTAAGGATCTTGCAGCAAGATTCATCAAGAACTTCTCCAAGTATGAAGGAAATGCAGCTGGTAATGCACTGGTTTCTGCTGGTCCTCAGTTATAATTTCCCTGTATCAGGTAAATTCGATATGCAAAAAGAGCATCCCATGTGGATGCTCTTTTTATTGTTTACCAAAACCAAAACTCAATGCTGTAGATTCTGTTAAAAATCTAATTTAAGGCGTCAGCCCCGCTCTCTCTGGTACGGATCTTTGTAGCAGTACGGATCTCATAGCTAAAAATCTTTCCATCCCCGACTTCTCCGGTAAATGCAGCCTTCTGAATGGCATCAATGGTCGCTTTCTCCCATTCCTCGGACGATACCACAATCTCAAACTTAATCTTCGGCTGCATCATAACATCTACTTCTGTACCACGCACTCTCTTTTTATATCCCCTCTGTGCACCGCATCCCATCACTTGTGATACGGTGATACCATTCACATCAATCGCGTTTAATGCTTCCTTTACATCCTCAAAAACTTCTTCCCGGACGATTGCTTCCACTTTTATCATCATAAGCTTCTTTTTTCTCCTTATACATGATTATTTTATACTTCCAGATTTATCTCTGTTTCGAAATAACTGACGGATCCATTATAACATACGAGGTCTGTTTCTGGGACTTATGAATCCAGACCATTAAATGTCGGATACGCACTCTCTCCATGCTGCGAAATATCCAGACCAACTTTTTCTGCTTTTTCATCTACACGAAGCTCCGTAAACAATCTTACAATGCCAAGGCAGACCAGTGTACCGACAATCGCCACGGCAACTGTCACAACAATTCCAATAATCTGTGCAACAAATAAACGGTAATTTCCAAAAAACAGTCCATCCCAGCGGGCGACCGGATTGATAGAATGTTTTGCAAACAATCCGGTTGCAATTCCTCCCCAGACTCCTCCGATGCCATGGCAGCCAAATGCATCGAGTGCATCATCAATCTTTAATCTTCCTTTCAACAGGGAAATGGTACCACAGCAGATCGGGCTGACCAGTGCTCCGATGATAATTGCCGACCAGATCGGAACAAATCCAGCTCCCGGTGTAATTGCAACCAATCCAACAACCAGACCGGTAGAGGCACCTACTAAGGTAGGCTTTCCATCCTTGATCACATCAATAAACATCCAGGACATCATGGCGCTTGCACTGGCAAGTGCAGTTGTCATAAATGCATGTGCTGCCAGTCCGTTTGCTGCCAATGCACTTCCTGCGTTAAATCCAAACCATCCAAACCATAAAATAAATGCTCCGAGTGCTACAAACGGAATGTTATGTACCCGGTATGCCGTCTGTTCATATCCTCTTCGCCTGCCAAGGATAATGGAAAATACCAGTGCACTGACACCGGAACTGATATGTACCACATTTCCTCCGGCAAAATCAACCGATCCGATCTCTGCAAGAAATCCTCCCTGTCCCCATACCATGTGCGCCATTGGGTAGTATACAATGACGGACCAGAACATAATAAATAAAAACAATGCCTTAAATTTTACACGACCCACAAGAGAACCCGTGATCAAAGCCGGCGTAATCATTGCAAACATCATCTGAAATGCAATATAAACCAGATGCGGTATCGTCGACGCATATGGACCTGCTTCATTCATTTTAATTCCATGCAATCCAAACCACCGGAAATCTCCAATAATTCCTGCATGATTTCCACCAAAAGACAGTGAATATCCAAACAATACCCACATGACAACCGACAATCCCATAATCGCTGCGCATGCCATCATGGTGCTGACGACATTCTTTCTTCGCACCAGTCCTCCATAGAAAAAGGCTAATCCAGGTGTCATAAAAAACACCAGAGCTGAACATATCAGCATAAATCCCGTATCCCCTGCGTTCATCTAATCTTCCTCCATTCTTTTATACTTTTAAACGCAAAAAAGGCGTCAAAAGAATTCTCTTTTGACACCTTCGTCGTAATAATCATAGCAGACTTATTACTCCAATGCAAGCATTTTTCCATAATATTTGCTATTTTTTATGGTACAAATTACTTCTTTCGTACCATTTTTCCGTCATTTCATAAAATCTTCAATCTTTTGATTCAATTACAATAAGTTGTCCGGAAGATAAAGAAATTGACGCTTCATCTGAAACAATTTCATTGCTGATTCCGAGAGAATTAAATCCTCCCATCGTATAATCCGTAAGCGGATACTTTAATCCACGCAGGGTAACACCACTTACTTTTTCAGAAAATGGAATCAAAGAAACATACTTTCCATACTGCTCCGCTTTCCGGATCGTCAACGGCTGATTAATCATGCGGATACGATTATGTTCATCGACCAGGCTGATCTTTATCTGTTCCTCCAGACCAATACCAAGCAGACTGATATTGCCCAGTACATGATCAATTCTGGTACCGGTTGCACCAATGACCACAATCTCCATTGCACCTCTGCGAATGGCCTCCCGGATCGCATATTCCGTGTCGGTATCATCCTTTTCCGGATTCAGCATGCACACCTCGATCTGCTCTTTGTCATGAAAATATTCAAGGGTATCCGGATTTACCGAATCAAAATCCCCCACTATGATATCCGGCAGAATATGATCCCGATACAATGCTTCCATTCCCGCATCTGCCGCTAATATGACATCAAATCCTCCATTTTTTACAATCCAGGTTAAAAAACCTTCCTTCACTTCTCCCCCGGAAACAATTAAATACTTCATCTTCTACCCCTGCCTTTGCAACTTTTCCAGAAATGCTTCCACATTCTTTTCGATCTCTCCCTTGAAAACCGCAGAACCTGCCACAATTATGTTGGCTCCTGCATCCATGGCTTCTTCCACATTTTCCAGATTAATTCCCCCATCTACTTCAATATCGGTCTTACATCCGGACTGCTTCACAAGATTTCTCGCTTCACGCACTTTATCTAACGTATACGGAATCAGTTTCTGTCCTCCGAATCCCGGATTAACGGTCATGATAAGAAGCATGTCCACCTTCGGAAGAATATATCGGACAGTTTCCAGCGGAGTGGCCGGATTTAATGCCACACCGGCCAGAACTCCCTTTTCCCTGATTGCCTCCACTGTGCGGTCAAGATGCCTGCATGCTTCTGCATGGACCGTAATAATATCCGCTCCCGCGTCAACAAAATCATCTATATAGCGAATCGGTTCCTCAATCATCAGATGGACATCAAAAATCCGATCGGTACATTTACGAATGGAACGAATGATCGGAAATGCAAACGAAATACTCTGAACAAACATTCCATCCATAACATCGATGTGTACATATTCCGCACCTGCCTGATCCAGCAACCGGATCTGTTCTCCCAGATTCGCAAAATCTGCCGATAAAATTGACGGTGATAAACAGTTCATTGATTCCTCCTAATACTTGCGCATATTCTTCATTTCCTGATAAAGCTGCACATAATTATCATACCTCACCTGCGATATTTTTCCTTCTGCAAGTGCAGTCTTAACGCCACAATCCGGCTCTCCGATGTGACTGCATCTGATAAATCTGCATCCAGGCTCAAAACGCACGAACTCCGGATAACATGTCCACAGATCCTCTTTGGAAAATCCGGGCAGATCCATAGAACTAAACCCCGGAGTATCCATAATATAGGTGTTTTCCGCAATTGGTATAATCTGCGAATGGCGTGTCGTATGTTTTCCCCGCTCAATCTTGTCACTGATTCCTCCGGTCTGCATCTGCACCGCATCCTGCAGATCATTGATCAGCGAAGATTTTCCTACTCCGGACGGTCCTGCCACTGCCGTCATCTTTCCCTGCAACACAGATTTGAGTTTTTCCACATTTTCCTGTGTCTTTGCACTTGTAAAGAGCAGCTCATACCCCGCCAGTTCATAAATTTTTCGTAATACTTCTCTTTGTTCTTCCGTCACCAGATCGCATTTGTTAAAACAGATCGTAACCGGAACTTTCTGATATTCCATCATACACAAAAAGCGATCCAGCAGATTAAAATTCGGGTCCGGTTTTGCAGCCGCGAAAATTACGAGTGCCATATCGATATTTGCCACTGCGGGGCGGATCAGTTCCCTGGTACGTGGAAGAATTTTTTCTACATTTCCAATCTTTTTTTCTTCATCCAGTACAACGATTTCCACATCATCACCCACGAGAGGTTTGATCTTCTGATTACGGAAAATTCCTTTTGCCTTACATTCATAAATTCCGGTTTCTGCCACGTGAACGTAGTAGAAACCGGAAATTCCTTTTACAATCTTTCCCTTCATATATTACCTACTGTTTTGAAAAGCTGACAGAATGTGTTTCTGTCTTTGTAGACGTATCGGAAAGACCTTCATCATCTATTTCTTCAATGCTCCAGGTAATCGTCACTTTACCGGACTCACATGCCATATCGGATGCCCCGATCGTAAGAGAACCATCGACATCACTGGTTCCGCTTGCATAGGTCGTGCCATCACTTCCCGTCAGTGTATACGTTGCACTGACTGCTCCTTCCGGTGCTGCATATGACTTTGAGAATTTATAGCTGTAATTTATCTCTTCCGGTCCCTTGCTTACCGTAATCGTTACCGTTGTATCTGCCGGCACAATCTTGCCGGATGATACACTCTGTGAAATTACCTGACCTGCTTTGACAGAATCACTGTATTCTTCTTTCACTGCAACTTTTAAGCCAGCCTTCTGCAAAGCCGCCTGTGCATCTTTCTTGGATCGACCCTGAACAGATGGCACCGTACTAGACTTCTTTCCCTGACTGATCACAATCGTAACCGTACTTCCCTCCTGTGCATTTCCGCCTCTCGGGCTCTGGGAAACAACCTTTCCTGCATCTACGGAATCATCATATTTGTATGTTTTGGACACTTTAAATCCAGCAGCCGAAAGGGTAGAAGAAGCATCTTTTTCCAGTTTTCCAACTACATTTGGAACCGGAACATCGTTCTGCTCACTCTGACTCTCCGAATCTGTGAAATCCACATTTTCTGTTCCGGCAACAATTACATTGATTGTCGTTCCGGCAGATACTTCAGAACCACCAACCGGGTCCTGATTCAGAACGGTTCCTTCCGGCTGATCCGACTTCTGCTCCTGAATAACAAACATATACAGCCCCTGTGCTTCCAGTTCAGACTGTGCCTCCTCCTGTAACTTTCCGCATACATTCTGTACCATGACAGGCTGTTCACTTTCTGTCTGTGTCTGTGTCTGCGTCTGTGTCTGCGTCTGCGTTTCTGTATTCTTTGATGAATTACTGCCAAAACGGAATAAGCCAAAGAAACTTCCCACAAGGTAAATAATCACTGCAAGGATTACAACAAACACCACAATTCCCATGATGGTCATTGCCTTATCCATCTTCGGACTGAGTCCTTCGTTTTCGTCCTCATCCTCATCGTCCTCATCCTCATCCGGATCATAGGAAGATTCCAGCTTGGAAGCGTGCCTGTCTTCTTTTGGCTCCCCCCCGTGTTCTTTGATCTGCTTTAATTCTTCCCCACTGATGACCTTGGTCTTTCCATTGTCCACAAGCGGAGCAATCACAACAAAATCCTCATCCGGATGTACCAGCGATCTGCGCAGGTCCGCCAGCAGATCTCCAATGGTCTGGTAACGGCGGTCCGCATTCTTCTGTGTACATTTTAAGATAATCTTCTCCATGCTGATCGGCAGATTCTTTGCATACACACTTGGAGGTGTCATCTCTTCCTGCAGATGCTGAATAGCGACTGCAACCGTTGTATCTCCGTCAAAAGGTACACGTCCGGTTACCATTTCATACATAACAATACCCAGAGAATAGATATCGCTTCTTCCGTCTACAAACCCGTTTCTCGCCTGCTCCGGAGAAGAATAATGAACCGATCCCATCACATCCGAGCTGACGGTATTGGAAGATGCGGCTCTGGCAATACCAAAGTCCATGACCTTGACTTTTCCCTCTGTGGAGATCATGATATTCTGCGGTTTGATATCCCGATGGATGATCTGTTTGTTGTGGGCAGCTTCAATACCTCTTGCTACCTGAATGGCAATACTGACGGCTTCCTTAAAGGATAACTGTCCTTTCTTTTCAATGTATGTCTTAAGTGTGATTCCCTCAACATATTCCATGACGATATAATGAAGCCCCTCTTCGCTTCCTACATCATAGATATTTACAATATTTGGATGCTCCAGCCCTGCTGCTGACTGTGCCTCCGTGCGAAATTTTGCTACAAATCCACGATCTTCCGAAAATTCCGGTTTTAATACTTTTATTGCCACAAAACGGCCAAGCACATGATCCTTTGCTTTATAAACATCGGACATTCCGCCTGCACCAATCTTACTTACGATTTCATAGCGATCTGCTAAATACGTCCCAACTGTTAACATTCTTTCACCTCATCAAGAAAATGGTTCTATAATCATTACTGTAATATTGTCTTTTCCACCGTTGTCATTTGCAGTTTTTACAAGAAGTCCGGCGCGTTCCTCAATGGAAGCATCCCGCAGAATAATACTGCAGATTTCTTCGTCTTCCACCATATTCGTGAGTCCGTCCGTACAGATTAAGATGTGGTCATCTTTCTTTAATTCCACTTCAAAAAAATCTGCCTCTACTTCTTCCCCTGCACCGACTGCGCGGGTGATAATATTTTTGTCCGGGTGCTCACGTGCTTCCTTTGCACCTACTTCACCGATCCTGACCATCTCTGCCACAAGAGAATGATCCCTCGTGATCTGCCGGATGCCATCCGTACCGATGATATACAGTCTGCTGTCTCCGACATTTGCAACATAAAGCCGTCCGTCAATAATGGTGGCTGCAACAAGTGTCGTCCCCATACCTTTTTTCGCTTCATCTTCTGCAGCTTCTGTGATCAGAAGTCTGTTTGCAGTTGTTATTGCCTCTTTTAAAATTGTAACTGGTTCTTCTCCCGAACTCCGGGACACGGATGCAACGATGCGCTGCGTTGTGTAACGCGATGCGTAATCTCCTGCCTTGTGTCCCCCCATGCCATCTGCAACAATGTACAGATTCGGGAGATTCCCAACGGGTTCATCCGACGCGAAAAAATAATCCTGATTCATTTCACGAAGAATGCCTGTATCCGTTATGGAATACGTCTTCATCCGCTTTATCCTTTCTCAATTACATGTAATATACATACTCTTCCATCATCTGTCTATCTTAGCACATGACTTTTCGTTATGCAAGTCTCTGATTCTCTTTGTACTTGTGCCTTAATTGTCCGCAGGCACCATCAATATCACGCCCCATCTCACGGCGTACTGTCACCGTTAAACCACTCCGTTCCAGTTTCTCCTTAAAAGCTTCGATGACATGTGCATTTGACTGCACATAATCCCGCTCCCTGATCGGATTCACCGGAATCAGATTTACATGACAGTTCATCCCGTGGATCAGTTCCGTCAGTTCTTTTGCATCTTCTTTTGTATCATTGACACCACCTACCAGACTGTACTCAAACGTCACACGTCTGCCGGTCTGTTCAAAATAATACCTGCAGGCATCAATTACTTCATGAATGTCATATTTGTTCGCCACCGGCATCAGCTCCAGACGTTTTTTCTGGTTGGAAGCATGTAAAGATAATGCCAGCGTAATCGCAAGTTTTTTATCCGCCAGTTCCCGCATCCGCGGAACAATTCCGCAAGTGGAAACAGTCAGGTTTCTCTGGCTGATGTGAAGTCCGTTCTCATCCGTCAGCAAAGTGATAAATTTTACCAGATTATCAAAATTATCCATCGGTTCCCCGGTGCCCATGACAACAACATTCGAAATCCGCTCTCCGATATCCTTACCAATCTGATAGATCTGATCCAGCATTTCCGCCGGTGCAAGTCCTCTCACCAGTCCGTCCAGTGTTGATGCACAGAACCGGCATCCCATCCGACAGCCGACCTGTGAAGAAATACATACGGAATTTCCGTGCTTATATTTCATCAGCACACTCTCAATGACATTTCCGTCTTCCAGTAAAAACAGATATTTGCGGGTTCCATCCAGTTTTGAAATCTGTACCTGTTCTTTTCTGAGTGTGATGATCCTGCAGGTCTCATCCAGTCTCTCCCGCAAGGTTTTGGAAAGATTCGTCATCTCCTCAAAGCTTTCCACCTGCCGCACATGTAACCACTCATATACCTGCTTTGCACGAAACGCTTTCTCCCCCATATCGGAAAAAAAGGTTTTTAATTCTTCCAGATCCATGGACTTAATATCTGTCTTTTCACTCATCCTCTTATTTACTCCTTACCAGCTTTGCAAGAAAAAATCCGTCACTTCCGGCTTCTCCCGGGAAAATCTGTCTCTGGAATTCCAGGGAAAATTCCGGATGTTCTTTTAAAAACCATGCGGTGTTATCCTCATTTTCTGACCGGTGGATCGTACAGGTACTGTACACAAGTGTCCCGCCCGGTCTGACATAATCCCATACAACAGAAAGAATCTGTCTTTGCAGTTTTGCAAGCTCTGCCGCCTTTTCTTTGGTCATCTTATAACGGATATCCGTCTTCTTTCCCATAACGCCAAGTCCGGAACACGGCAGATCACAGACTAAGACGTCCGCTTTCTGATGGGAATCCGGATCATCCACCGTTGCATCCATCTGTACCGCTTTCATATTTGACAATCCATGTCTGGCTATGTTCTCACGGATCAGATCCACCTTATATTCTGTCAGATCCCTTGCCTCTACCATACCACTTCCCTGAAGCAGTTCTGCCATATGGGTACTCTTTCCTCCCGGTGCCGCACACACATCAATCACATAATCATTCTTTTTCGGTGCCGCAGTTTCCGCAACCAGCATGGAGCTGACATCCTGTACATAAAACAGCCCTTCTTTAAAACTTTTCAGTCCCGCCAGATAATCCAGCCCGGATATTTCAAAAGCATACGGCATTTCCGGAACCGCATGTACTGTCACCCCTTCTGATTTAAGTTTGTTTACGAGTTCTTCCGGTGTCACAGCGGAAAGATTGGTACGGATCGTCAGCCGATTTTCTGCGGTAAGTCCCTCCAGAATCTGACGGGTCTTTTCCTCTCCATAATTTTCGGTCCATATGTCCACGATCCATTCCGGCATCGAATATGTAACGCTCAGATTCGGGAAGCGAACTTCTCTCCATCCTCTTGCCACACTACGCAGCACACCGTTGACAAATCCGCTCAGACCGGAAAACCCACGCTTTCTTGCCAGCTTTACCGCCTCATTGCACACTGCGGAATCCGGCACACTGTCCATATACATAATCTGATAAACGCTCATGCGCATAAGATTGCGGATGAGCGGTTTCATTTTCTTTACTCTGGTTTTGGAAAACTGATCGATCACATAGTCCAGTGTCAGCTGTCTTTCCAGCGTTCCTTCCATCAGGCGCGTCAGAAAAGCGCGTTCCTGTTTTCCCAGATACTGATATTTATCGAGCACATCGCGGAGGACCAGATGACTGTACTGTCCCTCCTCATTGACCGCCAGAAGCATTTCCAGCACCAGTGCTCTCTCATTGACCTTAGTCGTCACGACTTCTTCCTCCAAACAGTAAAACGATTCGAAGCAGCTGCAGAATCGCAGCTGCTGCACTTGCCACATACGTGAGTGCTGCTGCTGTAAGAACTTTTCTTGTGTAATGGAGTTCCTGATCTCCCAGGATTCCCTGTTCCCTCAGCTGAACCATCGCACGACGCGAAGCATCAAACTCAACCGGAAGCGTAATCAGCTGAAATAACACAGCAAACGAAAACAGCAGAATTCCGATATTGATAAGCATCATGGATGAACGGCTGTTTATGATCACACCAAGAATGATCACCGGCCATGCAAGCATGGAACCAAAGTTTGCAATCGGCACAAATGCGGTACGCAGCCGAAGCGGCACATATCCTCTGGCATGCTGGATCGCATGTCCGCATTCATGTGCTGCCACACCCACAGCTGCAACCGAAGTCTGATTGCAGACACTGTCGGAAAGATTGAGTGTCTTATTGGCAGGATTGTAATGATCGGTCAGATTTCCCGATACATGCTGCACCCGCACATCATAGATTCCTGCTGCGTGCAAAATCCGCTCTGCCGCCTGTGCTCCCGTCATTCCTGACATACTGCGGTATGCGGAATATTTGTTGAACGTTGTCTTTACCCGTGCAGATGCAATCATACAGATTACTGCACCGATAACAACCAGTATATAGGTACTGTCCCAATAAATGTATGGCATAAATCTACCTCCGTCTTACTGCTGTAAAAAAGATCCCTCTGCAACCGGATAGCCACGCAGAAATGATCCTGCATCCATCCGTTTCTTACCGGCAAGCTGTACTTCCAAAAGTTCCAGTCCACCCTCTCCGGTCTGTACCACCATCATATTTTTTCCAACTTTACAGATACACCCCGGTGCATAAGCGCCATCTGTCTCCACCACCCGGGCTTTCCAGATCTTAAACGCTTTATTATCCAGATGGGTATAGGCACTCGGCCATGGATTTAATCCACGGATCAGGCGCTCAATCTCCACCGCCGGCTTTTTCCAGTCAATATCTCCCAGCTCCTTGGAAATCATCTTTGTGTGGGTACTCGCCTCATTGTCCTGCGGTGTAAAGGTCGCCGTTTTGTTTTCCAGCATCTGCATGGTTTCCACACACAGCTCGGCGCCGACTGCCGCCAGCTTGTCAAACAGACTTCCACCTGTCTCATCTTCTGCAATGCGCACCTGTTTTTTGGCAATGATATCTCCGGTATCCAGTCCGACATCCATGCGCATAGTCGTAACTCCCGTAATCTCATCTCCATTGATGACCGCCCACTGGATCGGTGCGGCACCACGATATTTCGGAAGCAGGGATGCATGTACATTAATGCATCCGTATTTCGGAAGATCGAGAATACTCTTTGGAAGAATCTGCCCGAAAGCCGCCACTATGATGATATCCGGCGCAAACTTTTTCAAATATTCCACACTTGCATCTTCCCGGATTTTTACTGGCTGGAATACTTCCAGTCCATGGGAAACCGCGCATTCCTTTACCGGTGGAAACTGCATGGTATTCCCGCGTCCCTTTGGTTTGTCCGGCTGTGTAACCACAAGCATAACCTCGTGTCCGGCTTCTATGATCTTTTCCAATGTATTCACCGCAAAATCCGGTGTTCCCATAAAAATTACTTTCATATTATTCCTCTTCCGGCTCCTCATAATTCACATCATGAAGTCCGCCTTCTACTTTTTCTGTATACATATGTCCATCCAGATGATCCAGTTCATGGCAAATGCAGCGTGCCATCAGACCTTCGCCTTCTACTTCCCACTCATTCATGTCCAGATCATAAAATTTTGCTTTTACATGGTTCGGACGTGTAACCTGACCTGCTTTTCCCGGAAGACTTAAGCATCCTTCATCTCCGGTCTGCTCTCCGTCAGACTCGATAATTTCCGGGTTGATCATAATAAACGGTCCCTGTCCGTCCCCGATATCAATGACTACCATACGCTTTAAAATTCCAACCTGCGGTGCCGCAAGACCTACACCGTTTGCCTCATACATGGTCTCCAGCATATCTTCCGCCAGAGTACGGATGCGATCCGTCACCTCCGGAATCGGTCTGCATACTTTTGTCAATACGGGATCTCCCTGAATTCGAATTGTTCTAAGTGCCATAATTACCTCCTAAAAACCACTTGTTGGGTTAAAATCAAACTGTACAGACACATTGGAAAATGTGCTGTTATTTTTTATTTTTCGTTCCACCAGATCCTTACATGCCACCAGCGTCGCATATTCCGGTGCCTTCATGTAAATGACCTTTCGGTAAACATCACTGATTTTTGCAATGGATGCATCTGCCGGTCCTACCAGCATAATATTTTTTCCTTTCTGTGATATCACGCGATGCAGAAATTCTGCCAGATCCCTGGCTGCAGCTGTCGTCACCTGCGGATCGGTTCCCGTACAATGAATCAGAAGCAGCTGCCACACCGGCGGATAGGCAAGCATTCTCCGATAGGCAATCTCCTGCTTATAAAATGCATCGTAATCCTGTTCCTTTGCGGTCTGAATTGCAAAATGATCCGGATCATACGTCTGGATTACCGCCTGTCCCGGTTCCTTTCCCCGCCCGGCACGTCCCACCGCCTGGGTCAGCAGCTGAAACGTCCGCTCCGATGCATGAAAATCCGGAACATGCAGAGACATATCTGCGGCAAGTACTCCTACCAGCGTCACATTCGGAAAATCATGCCCTTTGACAATCATCTGTGTGCCGATCAGGATATCTGCCTCCTGATTGGCAAATGCATGCAGAATCTTCTCATAAGCATCCTTGGTCCGTGTGGTATCAAAATCCATACGCATCACACGTGCCTGTGGAAATCTCTGCCGCACCAGCATCTCAATCTTCTGCGTGCCCGCCTTGAATCCGCCTAAATATTTACTGCCGCAGGATGGACAGATCTTTGGCAATGGCTGCTCATATCCGCAATAATGACAGACCATCCGGCCTCCCGCATGCTGGCTCAGCGAAACATCACAATGAGGACATTGTATCACATATCCGCAGGCTCTGCATGAAATAAATCCGGAAATTCCTCTCCGATTTAAAAACAGCATGATCTGCTGACGTTTTTTTAACCGGTCTTCCATCAGTTCCTGCAATCTCTCCGAAAAGATGGAACGGTTTCCTGCCCGCAATTCACTGCGCAGATCTACGACCTCGCAATCCGGCAGCGGTTTCTTCTCCACACGCTCAGACAACGTCAGAAGCTGATATTTTCCCTGCATTGCCTGATAATAACTGTCCACTGAAGGAGTGGCAGAACCAAGAAGTACCGATGCATCATTCATGCGCGCCCTCTCGATTGCAACATCCCTGGCATGATACCGCGGTGCCGTCTCACTTTTATAAGACGTTTCATGTTCCTCATCTATAATAATAAGCCCTAAATGCGGAAATGGTGTGAACAACGCAGACCTGGGTCCGATCATAATATCAATATCCCCCGCCTTGGCACGTTCAAACTGATCAAAGCGCTCTCCCTGGGAAAGTTTGGAATTCATAATGGATACCCGGTCCCCAAACCGGTTATAAAACCGCATCACGGTCTGATAGGTGAGTGCAATCTCCGGGATCAGGACAATTGCCTGCCGTCCCTGTGCCACCGTATGCGCAATCAGTTCCATATAAACTTCTGTTTTTCCGCTTCCGGTTACTCCCCTGAGCAGATACGTTTTATGAATTCCAGCATCCAGATCCGAACATACTGTGTCCACAACACGCTGCTGATTTTCATTCAGTGTCAGATGATATCCCTTCTGATCCAGATGTGACACAGGATTGCGAAACTGTCTGCTGCTCTCCACCTTAAGAATCTGCTGCTGTGCCATACCCCGGATCACTGCTGCTGATATATTCAGTTTTCCGGTGACAAGCGAATAATCCAGTACGGATTCCTGTATCAGTTCCCGCAGCAGCCTTGCTTTCGCCGTATAGTGTTTCTGTTCAAAGAGTGCCAGTTTCTGCTGCGCCTCTGTCTTCGGAATCAGTAATACAATCTCCCGCTTCTGTACTTCTTTCGTCTGCCTGCGGATCGGGAGTACGGTCTTTAGTGCCTGATTCATGGTGGAACCGTAATTCTTCCGCATCCATCCGGCCAGTGCAATGAGCTGGGATTCCATTGCCACGCTTCCCTCATGTACCGAAATAATGGGGCGAATCCGTCTGGGATCAAATTCGGCATCCTCCGTCAGTTCAATGACATACCCTGTCAGTTTACGATTTCCAAATGGAATATCCACCTGTACACCAACCTGTATTTCCTCCTGCAGATTTTCCGGGATGCTGTATTGAAAAGTTTTATCCAGTTTTTCTACCGATATATCTACAATAATATTTGCATACTTCATACTTATTCTTTTCTCAAAACACAGTTGACCAGGCCCTCATAGGTATTTACAGCAGCCTCAATCACCGGAGAAACGCCAAGTTCTCCCAGTGCTGTACTGCATTTCGGCCCGATCGAATAAATATCCGTAACGGATGCCAGTGTTTCTCTCTCCTGTGGCTTTAAACTGCCAAGCATCCGCTCCGCCGAAGACGCACAGGTAAAAAAGATCGCATCGTATACATCCTTGTCCACTGGCACCTCCATCGGACAAGGTACATTTTCGTATACATTGAGCCGTCCGCAATCACAGAAAGAAAGCAGTGTATCCACAAGGTTATCCTTTGCATTTTTTGCGGTAGGATACCAGATTACTGCCCGCTTAAACGGATCTCCGCGAAATTCCTGATCCAGATATTCCTTTAATTCCTGTGCCAGATTCGTACTGTTGGAATGTTCCGGCATAAAGTCTGCACAAATTCCATACTCCCGCAGTTTTTCTGCCGTCTTTTGTCCAATCACTGCACATCTGGTATGGAAGAGTGCCCGTGCATCCAGCCCCGATGCAAATACATTTTTCATAAAATAATCCACACCATTGGCACTTGTGAACAATAATACGTCCACATGCGCCAGTTCCTGTGCGGTATACACTGCCGGCACACCGACAATCTCACCTGTCATACACTCACTGGTATATGCCCCCTTTGCCCGGAGCATGGCGGCCAGACGTGAAGGTTTTGGACCAATTTTTGCAACCAGATAATGTTTCCCCCACAGCGGCTTCTCTTCAAAAAAATGCAGCTGGCGGCGAAGTGCAACCACATCCCCAACAATGATCAGTGCCGGAGAAGTCAGTTTCGCCTCTTCCACACGATCTGCCAGATTCTCCAGCGTACCCTCACAAATCTCCTGCGCTTCTGTCGTAGCATGGGAAATCACAGCTGCCGGTGTCTGCCGGCTTCTTCCTGCCTGCATCAGTCCATCCACAATCTGTCTTACTCTCGAAAGTCCCATGAGAAAAATCAGAGTTTCTTTTGAATCTGACATCGTTGTAAAATCAGGTTCTGACAGATCCTCTCCGTTTTTTTGGTGTCCGGTGATCACCCGAAAGCTTGTGGCAACACCACGGTGTGTGACCGGAATTCCTGCATAAGCAGGTCCTGCAATGGCAGAAGTCACCCCCGGAACAACGGTATAGGAGATTCCATGTTCCCGCAGATAAAGGCCTTCTTCTCCTCCACGCCCGAAAACAAAGACATCTCCCCCTTTTAAACGAACAACGCAATGATATTCTTTTGCCTTCTCGACCAGCAGTTCATTGATCTGTTCCTGCGGAAGCGTATGATGCCGGTCCGCTTTTCCTACATAAATACGCTCACAGTCCATTCCTGCATACCCCAATAATTCCGGAGACGAAAGTCTGTCATAAATAATACAGTCCGCTTTTTTTATCAATTCCAGTCCCTTGACTGTGACAAGTCCCGGATCTCCCGGACCTGCACCGACCAGATATACCATAGATGCCATTCTTTTTTCCTTTCCCTGTCAGCACTGCTGCTTTTTAATAAATGCTGAAAATTCATTTTCCGGCATTGGTTTTGCAAATAAAAATCTATCTTATTATACCACTTCTGCGGTATTGCCCGCAACCGAACCCCTATCGGGTACACCCGGTTTCCCGCAATGCACGCTGTGCCGCTTCCCCCGGTGTCTCTCCGAAAACCTTACATTTCTTTATACTGCTTCCATCCGCACTTCCGACCATTCCAAGCAATTGCATCCTTCCATCGGGCAATTTGCAGGCATATGCTCCGATCGGCATATGGCAGTCCCCCCCGGTTCCCTTCAAAAACAGCCGCTCGGCACATGTAATCTCCTCCGTCACGATATCTGAAAGTGCATTCACCTGCCCGGACAATTCTTTGTCGCCTTCCCGCAATTCCAGTGCCAGCGTCCCCTGTGCCGCTGCCGGTATCATCTGTTCCGGCTCAAAATACTGCGTGATCAAAGAAGTTCTCCCCAGCCGGTGCAGTCCCGCCGCCGCGAGTACAATTCCGTCCAGTTGTTCTTCCTGCATCTTTTTTATTCTGGTATCGACATTTCCGCGTATTCCCGTAATGCGCAGATCCTTTCGAAGCTGCAGAAGCTGAAATGCCCTTCTTCGGCTTCCGGTGCCGATCACAGCATGCTGTGGAAGTTCCTCCAGTGAAACGGCTTCCCGCAAAATCAATACATCCCTCGGATCTTCCCGTTTCCATGCATGTGCAAACACAAGTCCGGACGGCTGTTCGGCCGGCATATCTTTCATACTGTGTACTGCAAGGCTGATCGTTCCATCCAGCAGTTCCTGTTCAATTTCCCTCACAAAAAGTCCTTTATCCCCAATCTGGTCTAACGCTTTTTTCTGTTCCCGGTCGCCTTTTGTGGATATAATTTTCAGTTCGTAACTGTTTTGTGGATAATGTTTCTGCAGGCGGTTTTTTACATACTCTGCCTGCGCCAATGCCAGTTTTGATCCTCTCGTTCCAATGATCACATTCATTCTTTTTCTCCCTACTCCCGGATTTCGGTATCAAACTGAAATAAATCCTGCAATACCTTTTTATACTGTTCCTGCTGCTCTTTGGATTCCGTCTGTTTAAGCTCCAAGATCGGCTCCCGGATCAGACGCTTTAATGATGCCTTTAAAATCTTTTTTACAATTTTCTGATCCCTCGTACTCAGATCCAGTTTGCGGTTTAGATATGCATAACTGTCCTCTACAATTTCCGTACAGCGCTGCTGCAACGAAGCGATCGTCTCATCGACACCGGTCGTTGCCAGCCATTCCCTGGTTTCCCCGATGGCTTCCCCTATCATGCGCTGACCTTTTTGCACCAGTTCTTCCCGCTGCTTCCGGTTCGTCTCTACAATTTCATTTAAACTATCAAGATTAATCAGAAGTGCCTGGGAATTTCGTCCAATCGCCGTCTCCACATCCCGCGGAGATGCCAGATCCAAAATTGCAGTCGGATGTAACAACTGTATGTCTTTTTCCCGGATAATATGATGCGGGGAGGCTGTAGCGGAAACTACCAGCTCACACTCCTTCATTGCTTCATACCGCTTTTCAAACGGAATGATGGTAAGTGTGGGAAACTCATGCAGGAGATTTCCGGCATGTGAAAATGTCCGGCTGCAGACTGTTACATGAGAGGCCCCGTATTCATACAGATAACGCAGAGCCAGCGTTGCCGTATGTCCGCTTCCCACAACCAGTGCTTTTTTCCCTGCAATTCCAAACGTTTCCTGCAGCTGGCGGATTCCCACATAGCTGACCGAAAGCGGCCGTTCACTGATTCTTAACTTTGTCTTTATCTTTTTTGCACAGGTGACCGCATCCTGTACCACACGGTTTAACTCTTTCCCGGTACTTCCAACCGTCCGTGATAATTCAAATGCATCCCTGACCTGTCCTAAAATCTGGTCCTCTCCCAGCACCATGGACTCCAATCCCGCAGTCACCCGGAACAGATAGGAAATGGCATCCATTTCCTCCCGTTGTTTGAGATATTCCGAAAAATCTACTCCCGGAAACATCTCTTCATACAAGGTGCGAATCACGCCAAGCGGCTGTGCAATCTCTTCCGGTGCAAAAAAATAGACTTCGCTGCGATTGCAGGTCGAAAGCACAAAACATTGTTCAATTCCTGCTTTCCCGGCTTTCTGCAGAAAATCAATTTTCTGATTATCGGTAAAGGACACCCTGTCACGGATGTCCTGATCTGCATGTTTATAATCAATTCCTATATATCCAAATTTCATTCTGCAAAGTACTCCTGCATCACATGGATGGTCTTTTGTATATCTGCATCGGTATGCGCATCGGACACAAACATGGATTCAAACTGTGACGGTGCCACATAAATTCCATGATCAAGCATAAACCCAAAATAATCGGCATATGCTTTGGTATCCGCGGTTGTCGCAGAATCGTAATCTGTCACATCTTCTCCGGTGAAGAAAATACTCATCAGAGAGCCGATCTGATTGACATGCACACGGTTTCCTGCGGCATGGCGCACCGCATCCGCCAGCATCGCTGTATTTTCCTGCAGCCGCATATAAATATCCGTATCTGCCTCCAGAATACGAAGTGTGGCAAGCCCTGCAGCCGTAGCAATCGGATTGCCGGAAAGTGTTCCTGCCTGATAAACCGGACCGTCCGGGGAAACCATACGCATGATATCCTCTCTTCCACCATACGCGCCGACCGGCATACCTCCACCGATAATCTTTCCAAACGTGGACAAATCCGGCGTAATATGAAAATACTCCTGTGCTCCGCCCAGTGCCAGACGAAAGCCGGTGATGACCTCGTCAAAGATGAAAAGTGCCCCGTAATGTTTTGTGATCTCACGCAAAAACTCCAGGAATCCGTCTGCCGGCGGAACAACGCCCATATTTGCAGCCACCGGTTCCACGATGATTGCTGCGATCTCATCCGGATAAGCCTCAAACAGTGCCTTGACGCTGTCCGGGGAATTGTATTCTGCAACCAGTGTATGTCTGGTAAAATCTGCCGGAACACCCGCACTGTCCGGAACAGATGTTGTCAATGCCGCAGATCCTGCTTTTACCAGAAGTCCGTCCGAATGACCGTGATAACATCCACGGAATTTGATGATCTTGTCACGCTTCGTATATCCCCGCGCAACACGGATGGCACTCATCGTTGCCTCTGTTCCGGAGCTTACCAGACGGCTGACTTCCATGGATGGCACCAGCTGTGCCAGAAGTTCTGCCATCTCCACTTCCCGCTCTGTCGGGGCGCCAAACGTAAGACCTTCCTCACATGCAGCCTTTACCTTTTCGATGACACGTGGATCGGCATGCCCCAGAATTCCGGGTCCCCAGGAACATACATAGTCGATCATTTCATTTCCATCCACATCGGTAATATGGGAACCTTTTGCACTCTGAATAAAACGCGGCGTACGCCCTACAGCCTGGTACGCACGTACCGGGCTGTTCACGCCTCCCGGAAGCCGGAGTTTTGCTCTCATATAAAGTAATTCTGATGTCTGGTCTGTCATGTTATACTTCTCCCTTCTGTATCCATTCTGCCACGTCCAGTGCATGATAGGTAATGATCATGTCTGCTCCTGCACGTTTCATCCCGATCAGATTTTCCATCACGATCTTTTTCTCATCGATCCATCCGTTTGCCGCCGCTGCTTTTACCATGGAATATTCCCCGCTCACGTTATAGGCAACAATCGGAATATTATAATTTCTGCGGATCTCCGTAATGATATCCATATATGCCATTGCCGGTTTGGCGATAATCAGATCTGCTCCCTCTGCAATATCCTCTTCCACTTCCCGCATGGCTTCACGCCCGTTTGCAGGGTCCATCTGATAAGTTTTCCGGTCCCCGAATCCCGGCGCAGAATGTGCCGCATCACGAAACGGTCCGTAATATCCGGATGCAAATTTTGCGGAATATGCCATAATCGGTGTATAGGTAAATCCGGCCGCATCAAGTGCCTGACGGATCGCCCCTACACGCTTGTCCATCATATCGCTCGGCGCAATGATATCTGCCCCCGCACGCGCATAGCTGACCGCCGTCTGTGCCAGAAGCGGCAGTGTCTCATCATTTAAAATAATTCCATCTCTGATCAGGCCACAATGTCCATGCGAAGTATACTCACAGAGACATACATCTGCTATCACAAGCAGATCCGGGTAATCCTTTTTGATCCGGCGGATCGCGGTCTGTACAATGCCGTGCTCATCATAAGCCCCGCTCCCCACTTCATCCTTATGTTCCGGAATTCCAAAAATCAGAATTGCCGGAATCTGCAATGCTTTCACACGGTCTAACTCTTCGTTCATGCGGTCAACGGAATACTGGCAGATGCCCGGCATGGATTCCACCAGCTGTACGATATTTTCCCCTTCCATAACAAAAAGCGGGTAGATCAGTTCCTCTGTCCTCACGTGATTTTCCCTGACCATACTTCGCATAACAGCAGTCTGTCTTAATCTTCTTGTTCGATCCATTCCCTTGTTCCTCTTTTCTTTTACTCTTTCATACGCTTTTCCTGTATAAGAATCTGTTCCAGTTCTTCCGGTAACAGTGAAGTTTTTTTCTCTGCAAGCAGCCTGGCAAGAATGGTCTGATATACCTGTCTGCGCAGTTTTTCTGTTTCTATCCGCGTTTTTACCACTGAACGGATACTTCCCATATAATCGTTAATCTGTCCCAGTTCTTCCGTCAGAATATCTTTCAGAGCTTCTTTTAAATACTGCGTAAGAACCGGACTGTTTCCCTCACTGGAAAAAGCCCCCACCAGATCCCGGTGTTTCAGATAGGACGGAAAAATAAAACTGCAGTCCTCCTGCTGATCCACGGCATTGACCGGAATATGCTTTTTTTGTGCCATCCGGGCAATCCTGTGATTTTCTGTGACATCATCAGTAGCTGCCACAACCAGAACACATTCCTTCAGATCCTCCGGTTCAAAGGTACGTTCCTTTACACATACATTTCCTGTAAGCTGCAGAATCTGCGGGTCAATCTGTGGTGCCACCACCGTAATCTGCGCCCCGAAATCCAGAAGCACCCGGACTTTGCGCAATGCCACAGTTCCTCCGCCTGCCACCAGACATTTCTTTTTTTCGATATCTATAAACATTGGAAAATAAGCCATAATACCCTTATCTTATAATTGTTTTGTATTTTTTTCAAGTATATCTGCTGGATAATCGCATATCCTACATGCATAGTATTTTTTGCGGGAGGTCTTTTCATGAACTGGAAAACATTTTTTATCTGTGGTCTGACCGGATGGTGCATGGAAATCCTGTTCACCTCGCTGGGCGGACTGCTGCGGGGAGATCTGCTTTTAAACGGACACACATCCATCTGGATGTTTCCGATCTACGGACTTGCAGCAGTCATCGGACCTCTTTCCGTGCGCCTGCGCCACTGGCCTGTGCTTCTGCGCGGCTGTTTTTACGGTGCCGGCATCATGCTCGTTGAATTTATCAGTGGCAGTTTTCTTAGGCTTTTCTCTCTATGTCCCTGGGATTACAGTAAAACTCCCTACAGTATTTTCGGTCTTGTCCGTCTGGACTATTTTCCCGTATGGGTCACCGCCGGGCTGATCTTTGAATATATTCTTTCCCAAAAAAAGAAGCACATCCTCTCGTGATGTGCCCCCTTTTCTTACATTACTTTTATCTGACGCCGGTTCGGATTGGTATATTTTTCCTCGCAATACTTGCAGCGGTACACTTCTTTTTCCTCATCTGCCAGAATAAAGATCTGATCCAGTTCCTGCTCGATCGATGTCACGCAACGCGGATTTTTGCACTTGATGACATTTTTGACCTGCTTCGGAAGCTTCAGTTCCTTTTTCTCTACGATCCGGTCACCCTTAATCACGTTTACCGTAATATTATGATCGATAAAACCGAGAATATCCAGATCCAGCGCTTCAATCGGACATTCCACTTTGATAATATCTTTCTTGCCCATTTTATTACTTTTTGCATTCTTGATAATGGCAACGGAACAATCCAGCTTGTCCAGCTTCAGATCATGATAAATCTGAAGACTCATTCCCGCCTGGATATGATCCAGTACAAAGCCCTCGTGAATTCCACTAATATTCAGCATCTTTACTCCACCTCGATTCCCAGTAATGTCAGGATCAGTGCCATACGGACGTATACACCATTCTGTACCTGTGTAAAATAAGCCGCACGCGGATCATCATCCACTTCAACGGAAATTTCATTGACACGAGGCAGTGGATGCAGCACGATCATGTCATCCTTCGCAAGTTCCATCTTTTCTTTGGTCAGAATGTAGAAATCTTTCAGACGGATATAATCTTCTTCGTTGAAGAAACGTTCTTTCTGTACTCTTGTCATATAAAGAACATCCAGCTGGCTCATGGCATCTTCTAAACGCTCCACTTCCTCAAACTCCACATGATTTGCCTGAAGTACATCCTCCCGGATGTAATCCGGAATCTTTAACTCTTCCGGGGAAATCAGGATAAATTTCACGTTTTCATAACGGATCAGTGCATTGATCAGGGAATGAACGGTTCGTCCGAATTTCAGATCCCCGCACAGACCAATCGTAATATTCCCCAGTCTTCCTTTCAGGGAACGAATGGTCATAAGATCAGTTAATGTCTGGGTTGGATGCTGATGTCCACCGTCGCCTGCATTGATTACAGGGATACGGGACTTCTGGGATGCAACGAGTGCCGCGCCTTCTTTCGGATGCCGCATTGCACAGATATCTGCATAACAGGAAATAACTCGAATCGTATCAGAAATGCTCTCGCCTTTGGATGCTGATGAAGAATCAGCACTCGCGAAACCTAAAACAGAACCACCGAGGTTTAACATGGCAGCTTCGAAACTTAATCGTGTTCTTGTGCTCGGTTCATAAAAACAGGTTGCCAGTTTTTTGCCATCACAGGCATGTGCATATTTCTTTGGATGCTTCTCAATGTCGCTCGCCAGATCCAACAGCTGATCCAGTTCCTCTACGGAGAAGTCTAAAGGACTCATTAAATGCCGCATTTTTATCCTCCTTCAGCTTAACGCATTTTTACTATCATATAATAAACTGCGGCTATTTTCAAGGCTAATATAGCAGCTATATAAAATTAACATGGGCGACAGCAGAAACACAATGCCTGCGCACACAGCAGACTCATGCAGAAATTGCTGTAATTTCCATAAGGACGCTCATACTCGCTCCCCATATTGGTATACCAGGTTCCGCCATATTCAAGATGCTGCTGGAACTGCCGGTACTCCATATTGCTCGGCTCAAGTTCCACCGCACGGCGGATATGCTCAATCGCCGTTGCACTGTTTCCCACGCCTTCATTTGCCACCGCACTGTAATAGTACCACTGTCCGGCACGCTCGGAAAATGGAATCGAACTTAACACATTGAGTGCTTCCGGATAACACTGATTCTGAATATAATTAAGTGCCGCCTGTAATTTTGGAGAAGTCGCACGGCTCTGGGAACGGTAGGTTCCATTTCCATAATAATACTGTCCGCTGAACCCTCCAAACGGCCCCTGTCCATAGCTTCCTGTGCCTGCCGATCTGCCATCTGCAGAGCCCGCACCATAACTGTAGCTTCCGGAAGTTCCCTGCTGTTTTTCCTTCATAATCAGATCATAGGCCTGCTGCACCTGTTTGAAACGTTCTTCCGCCTGATCTTTGTTCGGGTTGTTGACATTTGCATCTGGATGATACTTCCGGCTCAATGTACGGTATGCTTTCTTTATCTCTTCATCCGAAGCGCTGCGGCTGACGCCGAGCACCTGATATGGATCTGTCATGATTTCTTCCTCTTTTTCTTCAACTGAATGTATTCATACTTGGACCATACACCGGAATACAGAATATTCCGCAGAATATCCGCGTGAAGCAGAATCGGCAGGCGTTCAAAAGACTTCGCGCATTCCGAAATCATGCTGGTCATCATCAGACGGCACAACGTCTCATACTCCTGCTCATCTTCTGTATCCAGATACCGGAGCGGGTTGTAACTGTCTTTTTTTTCATCTTTATCCCGGTCCTCGTAGGCATCCATCAGGTAGATAAATTTGCCCAGATAAAATCCAAGTGTTTTCAATTCATCATACCACTCGTCCTGCTTCCATGCAAATATTTCTCCGAGCATCTCGCCTGTCAGCCCTGCCACAAGATCAATATTCGTCTGTTTTTCCGCCTCATAAGATGCCAGTTTCTCCATATACTGCTCAATGGCATTGGTCTGCCGCGGATAATTTATTTTGATCCGCTGATAATCTTTCTCAAACATTGAGGCAATGGTTTTCTTCGTGTAATTATGGTCATCTTTCCAGTCATCCACCAGATTGTAATATGCCAGAAGAACGTTCATCTGTGCCGCATAACTCTGAATATCGTTTTCCCGCAGCTGCCGTTTTTTCATCGGATGCATCATACAGGTAAATTCACCTGTCTGTGTGTCCGGCTCATACAGACCGGTCAGCAGAACGACCAGAAATGTCATATCATAATTCAAAAGTGCCTGTCCTTTTTTTCCACAGAACTCTTTTAATTTCCGGCAAAGTCCACAATAATACGACTGATATATTTTTTTATTTTCTTCCGACAGCTGTGCGCCGTTTACATTAATATATCCGAACATACTGCCTCCGATTTAGGTTCTGCGAATAAATTTTTCCCTGCATTTCGGGCAGGTAATCTCTATCTTTCCATGTCCCCTCGGCACACGGACTTCCTGTTTACACATCGGGCACTTGAAAAAGCGGTAATCCCTTGCCTGTCCCATGCGTTTTTTAAACCGGTTCCACGATACGGTGCGGTTATAACGAAAATTCAAATACTTCTGGTTTTCTTCATAACGTTTGGATGTATTTCTTGAAAATACCCGGAAATACATATAAATCATTAAAATCAGCGCTACAAAGGAAAACAGGCCGATGCGTGTAAACATACCGACAAGCAAAAGAATCAGAACAAGCCAGGACTGCATCCGTGCCAGTTCATCCATGCCATTTCTTCCCTGCATAAAACGATACAATTTGTCTCTCATACAATTCCTCTTTTCTGTGTTTCGTCGATATTTTTCGTGTCTTATATTAGTTATATATCATGGGAAATCATATCGTCAAGCAACGTATTTTCTTTTCATACACTTTTCATAAAGTGTTTAGAAATCCGGGAAATTTATAATGGTATAGACGTGAAAAATGAAAATTTCCAAAGAATACTGCTGATATTTACGGAAAACATCTTAAGAAGAAGGACGATAAGCCGGGTTATGTCGTTGGGTGATCATCTATCTAGTACGATTGTTGCCAACCGTCTCAAGCGACCTACCTAAAGCTGGCGGGCCACGTCAGCGCTTTGTTTCGGTCTTGCTTCGAATGGGGTTTACATGTGCCCTCTCTGTTACCAGCGAGGCGGTAGTCTCTTACACTGCCATTCCACCCTTACTATAGAGGTGCATCTGTGATGCATCTCTTATAGCGGTATATTTCTGTTGCACTTTCCTTAGAGTTTCCTCCACCGGCCGTTAACCGGCATCCTGCCCTGTGAAGCCCGGACTTTCCTCACCTGCGGTCTTTCGACACCTGCAGCCGCGATCACCTGTCCTCCATCTTAAGATGCTTTTCCACTATAACACAGTTTCCAGTAAGGTTCAAGCCGTAAAGTTTACCGTGTTTTTATACATTAAAACAACTTCCTCCGACAAATTCCCGCACCAGAGAACTCTGTGCAATTCCTTCCGTCGGAAGCGGCAGAAAATAGTCCAAAAACTTAAGCAGACGCTTCGCTTCCAGATATTCTGCACTGTCACGCGGAATCTGAAACAGAAGCGGTTCCGCATATACTTTAAGCACCGCAACCTCATACAGTAAAGCGGAATTAAACATGACATCCGCACTGTCCTGAAACGGGAAAATATTTTTTTCTTCTCCCCTTCGCACAGATTTCCACATCGCAATCGTCTCCTGTGCCGTCGTTCCACGGGTTCTGGCATCTCTCACGATCCGGCGTAACAGACGGCAGTCCGTCGTGGACAGCGGATTGTGTTCATCAATATTCAACTGTGTCAGCGCAGAAATATAAATCTTAAATTTACTTTCTGCGGGAAGTGTATACGACAGCTTATCGTTCAGACCATGAATTCCCTCTATGACAAGAATATCATTTTCTTTAAGCTGCAGGGTCCTGCCACGGTATTCCCTCTTTCCCGTCTTGAAATTGAAAGAAGGCATATCTACTTTCTCCCCTGCCAGAAGCCGGGTCATATCTTCATTAAACTGTCTGACATCCAGTGCCTCCAGACATTCAAAATCAAGATTTCCGTCTGCATCCCTCGGACACCGCTCCCTGTCATCATAATAATCATCCAGACTGATCGGATGCGGTTTTCTTCCCTTTGCCAGAAGCTGAATCGACAGGCGGTTGGAAAATGTCGTCTTTCCGGAAGAAGACGGACCTGCAATCATGACAAATTTAATTCCTTTTTTTGCTGCAATCTGTGCTGCCAGGGAACCGATCCGTTCCTCCATCAATGCTTCCTGAAGCAGAATAATCTGTTCGCCCCTGCCGGATGCGATTGCATCATTGAGCGCACCGATCGTTCCAACGTCCAGCATACGGCTCCAGCTGCGTGATTCTTTTAATGTGTGGTACAGTTTATTGGAGGTATGAAGCGGTTCCACTTCATCTCCCTTTTTATTTGGGAACAAAAGAACAAAGCCGTCTTCATATAACTCCAGATCAAACACTCCGAGGTATCCCGTGGATGGAACCATATAACCGTAATAATAGTCCTGATGTCCGTCCAGCTCATAAATATTGACACGCGAACTTCTGCGATAATGTAAAAGCCGCTCTTTGTCCTTCATTCCCTTATCATGAAACAGCTGTTCCGCATCTTCTGTTTTTACACTGCATTTCTTGATCGGTAAATCGGCCTCTACCAGACGCTGCATCTCTGCACGCAGTGCCTGCACGGCTGCTGCATCATTTGCAGTTCCATGCAGTTCACAGTAATAACTTTCTCCCAGAGAATAATATACTCTGATTTTTACCTGATCCTTCCACAGATTTTCTACCGCCTTCTGCAATAAAAGCGTCATACTTCTGCGATAGGTGCGTTTGCCGTCCCTGTCCGTCATCGTCAGAAACGAAATTTTACCGGGTGCCTTCACCACTTTTGAAAGTTCCCGCAGTTTTCCATCTACACATGCCAGTACAATCCTGTCACTGTAATTTTTCTGATATTGTTTTGCAATCTGTTCCAGTTTTGTCTGCTCCGGAATCAGAACCAGTTCGGTTTTCCCCGGCGCAGTCTCCAATGTGATCTCAAATTCCTGCACTTTTTATCGCCCCCAAAATCGTATACGCAGATTCATTCTGCTGTAATTTTTCCTGCACTTCTGCAATACGTCGTATGATCTGTTCCGATTCTTTCTGTGCTTCAAGCGTCTGCAGAATCTGTGTCAGCTGTCCATGCTGACGCACCAGAAACCGGCGCAATACCGGATTTCCGTTTCTCAGAAGAAGCGGTCCGTAAATATCACAGACTGCAATTGTCTGATCATTCAACCGGTTCCACGTTTCATCCTGCTCCGTTTTTACGGCACGCATCATCGGATAATATTTTCCTTCTTCACAGACCATATCTTCATCTTCAATCTTATACTGATGCTGGCGCAGATATTCCCGGACCTTATGTATTTCAGACTGTGGCTGCAAAATCAGTTCTTTCGCTGTACTGCAGACTAATTCCCCTTCCGTCAGAATATGCAGAATCAGTTCTCCACCCATTCCTGCAATCAGAATGGAATCCGCTTCATTTGGAAGCAGTGCCTCTGCTCCGTCCGAAAGTCTGGTCTGTATATATTTCTCCAGCCTGGCTGCCCGGATATGTTCCTGCGCCCGGGCAAGCGGTCCCTCATTAATATCCATTGCAATAGCTCCCTTTATTTTCTGCCTCTGTACCAGTGCAATCGGCACATACGCATGGTCTGTTCCGATATCCGCAAGGATACCGCCGGTTGTAACCATGGAAGCCACTGCTTTCATTCTCCTCGATAATTTCATCATGTTACTCTAAATAATCCTTTAACTTACGACTTCTGCTTGGATGGCGAAGCTTGCGGAGTGCTTTTGCCTCAATCTGACGGATTCGTTCTCTGGTTACATTGAACTCTTTCCCGACTTCCTCAAGGGTTCTCGCCCGTCCATCTTCCAGACCAAAACGAAGCGTCAGCACTTTCTGCTCCCGCTCGGTCAGTGTTCCGAGTACCTCCTCCAGCTGTTCCTTAAGCAGTGTAAAAGTAGCAGCATCTGCCGGTACCGGTACATTATCATCTTTAATAAAATCGCCCAGATGGGAATCTTCCTCTTCTCCGATTGGTGTTTCCAGAGATACCGGTTCCTGTGAAATCTTTAAGATTTCCCGCACACGTTCCACCGGCATCTTCATCTCTTCCGCGATTTCTTCCGGCGTAGGTTCCCGCCCGAGTTCCTGCAGCAGCTGTCTGCTGACACGAATGAGCTTGTTGATCGTTTCCACCATGTGCACCGGAATACGGATGGTTCTTGCCTGATCCGCAATTGCACGGGTAATTGCCTGCCGAATCCACCATGTTGCATAAGTGGAGAACTTATATCCTTTGCGGTAATCAAATTTTTCTACCGCCTTGATCAGTCCCAAATTTCCTTCCTGAATCAGGTCTAAAAACAGCATGCCCCTGCCCACATAGCGCTTGGCAATGCTGACTACCAGACGAAGATTTGCCTCCGCCAGACGTTTTTTGGCATCTGATCCACGGTCGACATCCAGCTGCAATGCCTTGATCTCCGCCTGTATTTCTTCTTTTTCCTGTTCCTCACCGGTTTCTGCCAGACGCTCTTTGAGCAGTGGAATTTTTTCAACTGCCACACTTCCGGCCTCCATCTTCTGTGCCAGCTCAATTTCTTCGTCTGCAGACAGCAACGGCACTTTTCCGATTTCCTTTAAGTACATGCGTACCGGGTCCTCGACACTTACGCCCTCCGGAACCGAAAGATCAATCTTTTCTACTTCTACCTCGTCTTCGTCATCCAGAATGATATCATCATCCTCATCATCTCCGTCACTGATCCTGAGGACATCTACTTTATTTGCTTCCAGGAAATCCAGAACCTTCTCCATCTTTTCTTCGTCAAGATTCATATCCCTGAAAAAGTCGCTGATCTCCTGATACTCCAGAATGTTCCGTTTCTTTTTTCCCAGTTCCAGCAAACTTTTCAGTTTTTCTCTGAACTTTGCCTTTGTTTCTTCCGTTTCCACTGCTGCATTCTCTTCTTTTTTCTTTGCCATGTCGTTTCGTCCTCTCAGGTTACTTTCTATTTTGTCCCTAATCAATAGAAATATGCGTTTTCTTCAGCTTCTCCAATTCCTTCTGTTCATTGATCAGCTGCATAACGACCGTCAGATCATTCGGATCTGACTGCCGGCTTCGAACATCAATACTGTTTTCCTTGATTCTCTCAATTGTTTCCTTTAATGCTTTTTCTTTGTCCTGTTTTGTCTCTACTTCATGAATTCTTGCATTAAAAAGCCCCGCAATTTCTTTTTGTTCTTCCTCCTCCTGAAACCGGCTGATAATCTTTGCCGGATTCACCTGTCCGCTCTCCCCATACTGGGTGAACAGCTCCTGTGCCGCTTTGCGATACAGTGGTTCCGTGAAATCATCCTCTGTAATCCACCCTTTGATGCTGTCAAAAAGCCGCGTATCCTCGATCAGCCAGGTCAGAAGCAGCTTCTGTGACTGCTTCATGCCATCTTCTTTCTTTTTTTCATGGATACCGCTCTTTAACGGAGCCGCCTTTGTAATCCCGCTCCCTGCCATGGCCAGATTATTCACAAGCTTTCGCAGATCCTCAAAGCCAATCCTGTACTTATCAGCGACCGCCTGGATATAATTGTTGCGCTCAAGCTCCTCCGGAAAGGCTAAAAGCCGCCGCGCCGTCTCATTATAAAATGCCGTCTTGGACTCCGGATCATTCATATCATAATTCTGCTCCAGCATACGGATTTCAAACAGAAAACTGTTTTCTGCCTGATCAATCCGCTTCTGATATTCTTCGGCCCCAAGTGCTTTGATAAATTCATCTGGATCTTTGTACGGCTGCATGTTTATGACTTTCGTGATAATTCCAACTTCTTTTAAAATCGGAATTGCACGGAGTGCCGCCTTTACCCCAGCCCCATCACTGTCATATGTCAGATACACTTCTTTGGTGTAGCGTTTCAGCAGACTGGCATGTCCACTGGTAAGCGATGTGCCAAGAGAGGCCACCGCATTGTCAAAGCCTGCCTGGTGCAGTGCAATGACATCCATATATCCCTCACATAAAAGCAGCTGCGGTTTTCTGGTTGTCCTTGCAATATTTAATCCATACAGATTCCGGCTCTTGTCAAAAATCTTCGTCTCCGGCGAATTCAGATACTTCGGTTCCCCTTCGCCCATGACACGCCCTCCAAATCCGATCACCCGGTTATGTACATCCATGATCGGAAACATGGCACGATTCCAGAATTTGTCATGGCCTCCGCGCACCTCATCGATGGAGACAAGCCCCGACTCTTTCAGCAGCGCATCGTCATACCCCATATGTCTTAAATAGCGATAGAGATCGTCGCTGTACTGATCCGAATAGCCCAGGCCAAATTTGCGCATCGTTTCATCCGACAGCTCCCGCTTACGGAAATACGCATATGCTTTTTCCCCTCTCGGGCTGCGCAGAAGTTTATAAAAATACTTTGCGGCTTCTTTGTTAATCTCCAGCAGCTTCGTGCGCTTGTCCGCCTCACGTTTCTGTGCACCTGTCATCTCCTGCTTTGGAAGTTCAATTCCCGCACGATCGGCAAGTACCTGCATCGCTTCGGTAAAAGTATAATTCTCATACTGCATCAGAAATGTAAAAACATTGCCTCCCGCTCCACATCCAAAGCAGTAATACATCTGTTTATTCGGAGAAACGGAAAATGATCCCGTCTTCTCATTATGAAAGGGGCATAACCCAAAATATGTACTTCCTTTTTTCTGCAGACGCACATACCCGCCGATCACATCCACAATGTCATTGCGGGAACGTACCTCCTCAATCAGATCATCTGAAAAATACGGCGTGGAAATCCCCTCCTTTCTCTAGTCATCAATATCCATCCACTTTCCATGCCTGCGGCATAAAATTTTCTTTAAATTTGGTAATCGCATACTTATCTGTCATACCGGAAATATAGTCACAGACGATGCGCCCTTTGTCTTCCCCCTCATCCAGCATTTTTAATAACTTTGCCGGCAGCTGCTCGATATGGTCCATATAAAAATAATACATCTGTTCCAGCATGGCCTTAGCTTTTACTTCCTCGCCTTTTGCGACCGGATTCCGGTATACATGTTCAAACATGAACAAGCGCAGATCCCGCAGTGCCTCCGCGGTCTCATCCGACATAATGATATCGTCTCTTCCCATACTGTTGCTGATGATATCGTGGATCAGGTGATCCAGGCGCTCTCTTGTGGTAAATCCCAGCGTCCGGCGCAGTTCCACTGGAATATCTTCCTCATCCAGAATCATTGCACGGATCGCATCATCAATATCGGAATTGACATATGCAATCTTATCGGACAGGCGCACAATCTTTCCTTCCAGCGTATGCGGAATCGTCCGTGTCTGATGGTTTAAAATTCCATCCCGGACCTCCCAGGTCAGATTCAGTCCTTCTCCGTCTTTTTCCAGTTTTTCTACAATGCGTACGCTCTGTTCGTTGTGGCGGAACCCACCTTCATACACCTGATTCAGCAGAAATTCTCCTGCATGTCCAAACGGTGTATGCCCCAGATCATGCCCCAGTGCTATCGCCTCAACCAGATCTTCATTCAGCCGGAGCGCCTTCGCAATGGTTCTCGCATTCTGCGATACTTCAAGCGTATGTGTCAGCCGCGTCCGGTAATGATCTCCCATCGGTGTGAGAAAAACCTGCGTCTTACTTTTCAGTCTCCGGAAAGACTTACTGTGCAGGATACGGTCACGGTCCCTCTGAAAGACCGGACGAATATCACACTGCGGTTCCTCCCTGTCTCTGCCCTTTGAATTTATGGACAGACAGGCGTACGGACTTAAAGTATCTGCTTCTATCTGTTCTATTCTTTCCCGAATTGTCATATTCTGCTCATTTCTGCGGCACAAACCGCCAAAATCCTTACAATATTTCAAACAACTCTACATATTATATATTCTGCGTGAATTCCTGATTTCCTTTTTTATTTTGCATTTCCTCCGAGTACTTTCCGCAGCTGTTGCAGACAGATACCCGTAATCTGATTTTCGTAGCTTCCAAAATAAAATTTGTTATCTTTCACCAGAATACATCCGACCCAGTCTCCATCCACGGGATCTTCCTCCAGCGCCTGCTCCATCTCCTGATATCCCCGAAGTGTAAAATAGGCATCATAATCCGAAAAATCCGCTGTGCGGTAGGTCACATCCGGAAACTGCATCCTAAGCCCCTGTATCAGATCCGCCGGACATGCCACATAGCCTGTCGGCTCGTGCGAATATGCCGATTCTAAAGCCCAATCTTCATCCCAGAGAAGAAACATATCATCCGTTTCCCATGTCTTATCTGTTTCCACCGATGCCACCGGTGCATACGTTCCTCCATCGGTTCCGGCTGTCTGTACGAGATTTGTTTTTCCGGTCGGATCGGTATACAAAAGATTTGCAATCGCAAGCTGATAAAACCGACTGTCGCAGCGCTCTCCACGCTCTACCAGATATCCCTGGGCAATTCCGTTTTTCTCCAGATCCGCTTCCTCATTTACCGGTACATAAACCACATCTCCATATTCCATCGGTCCCATCCGCGTATCCTCAGTCAGAAATTCCGCAACCTTCGTATAATCCCCTGCGGTATCTTTTGGCATCAGAAGTACTATCACGACAACAATTGCAGCAGCCGCAATACTGCAGCCAACCGTCACAATCTTTCTGATCATCCGGTGTCTGCGCGATTCTTCTTCCCCGGCAGATGCCGGTATTCCATCTATATTTTTAACCGCATACTGTCTGGATGCATAGCTAAATACAAATGCACCGATGACAAGAATAAAAACAACCATTGCCAACAGACAGGTGATTTCCTGCCAGGTCCGCATCCGGCCGCAAAGCAGCAGATGATCGATCAGACATGTTGCTCTGCCTGATGATTTCTGTTCAAATTTCAAACGACAGACGCCGTTAATTCCAAGACATACCAGTGCAAACACCGCACCATCAACTAATGCATAGCGAATCCACCGCACCTTTTCCCTGATTACAGCAAGCGGAAACAGTGAAAGCACAAACGCAAACATGATCATCCCCGCAAAAAAATATGCCCATTTTTCCAAAAGCGATGTGTTCCACATCTGCCGTACATATTCCACTGCGGAAGCTCCATTGATATTTCCCCAGCCGGTGACCCGGGAGATCAGAAACGCAATTCTTAAAATTCCCCATAAAACCAGATAACCAACAGCATATTTCCACAACAGCCGTCCTGTGATCTGACGATCTGACAATTCCTGCTGCATCCCTCCGTTTTCCATTCCCGCACGGGTCCGTATCCGGAAAAATACCAGCGTAAATGCAACAAACGCAGGAAATCCACCCATACTTCCGACAAACCCATTGATAAAAAGCATCACCGTAAATGCCAGTATGGCGGAAACCAAAAGACGCATCGGATCTGCATCCATCGTTTCAGGTTCTTTCTTATCATACTTCATACCATAGCCTCCTTTTTGCGATCTTTAAGAAGCGCCCATGCCGTAATTCCTGCCGTCAGTGCTTCCGCAGCCATAAACGACAGCCAGACACCACGGATTCCAAATATACGTGACAATATCACGGAACACACCGCAATAGCTACAAATCCTCTGCAAACCGAGGCCGTAAATGCCTCTTTTGCATGCTCCGATGCACTCAGATACCCGGTTCCGATAATATTGAAACCGGCAAACAAAAATCCGATCACATAAAGCCGCATTCCTGTAAATGCATATTCCGCCATCTTTACCGAATGTTCACTGTTAAACAAGGCTACCATCGGGTCTGTAAATCCCCAGACAAGCGAAATAATCAAAAGACTGAAAACAACGCCCGTAGCCAGTCCCAGATGCAGAATCTTTTTAACCGCACGTTCATTCCCTTCTCCGTAATAACGGCTGACCAGTGGCTGGGCTCCCTGGGAAATCCCGTTAAAAATACAGGTAAATATGAGTGCAAAGTTGGCAATCACGCCATAGGCAGCCACTCCTACATTTCCGGCAAGCCCTAAAATCAGGTAATTAAAAAGCGTTGTTGTCACTCCGGAAGAAAATTCTCCCACAAATGCCGGCACCCCCAGCTGGCAGGATGCTGTAAGCATCCGTACCGATGGTCTGGTCTTTGCAAACTGTACCGTATTTTTCTTCTGACAAAAATGAATACTGCAGATTAATATGCTGACGATCGGAGAGGCTGCTGTGGCAAGTGCTGCTCCTGCCAGTCCCATCCCCATTGGAAACATAAACACATAGTCAAGGACAACATTGGAAAAACTTCCCATCATCGTTCCAATCATGGCGAGGGTCGGAGCATTGTCGTTGCGGACAAACGCAGAAAACACATAATTCATCATAAAAAACGGTGTAAATAATAAGAAAATCCTCGTATATGTGCGGCCCAGCTGCGTGATCCCGGCATCCGCCCCCATCATATGCATCACCGTATCCGGAGAAAAAATGCCAGACAGGACAAATGGAATGCTGATTATGAGGATACACAAAATCGCATTTGCAAAATATTTCTTTGCACTGTCATCTTCCTGTGCTTTTAATATCGTATACCGGGTTGCCGATCCTACCCCAATCATCGATCCTATGGCAAAAATCAGGTTATATACCGGCAACACCAGATTCAATACGGTAATCCCGTCCGTTCCCGCTGCCTGCGAGATAAAGAATGTATCCACGATAATATAGCAGGAAATCCCCAACATTCCACAGATATTCTGGGAAACATATTTTATAAACTGTTTTTGAATATTCATATTTATATAGTTATCCTTTTTGTTGTGTGCATCAGCATGCTTCATTATACATTGTCACCAGGCGGAGCCTGATGACCTGCGCATGCATCAGCATGCTTCATTATACCATATTTTATATAACAAAAAAGCCTTGATCTCTCAAGGCTTTCTCACATCTTAGTGCGGAAGATGGGACTTGAACCCACACGATCGCAATGATCACAAGATCCTTAGTCTTGCTCGTCTGCCAGTTCCGACACTTCCGCATGTCTTAGCGACTTGTTTATAATAGCAAACTCTCCCTCATATGTCAATGGTAATTTTTAATTTTTTTAAATTTTTTCTTTTATTGCAACAAAATAAAAAAAATTAAAATTATCTATTGACATATTGCTCAGATTCCTATAGAATAGCATTTGTTCGCAGGAGTGGCGGAATTGGCAGACGCGCAGGCTTCAGGTGCCTGTGGTAGCAATATCGTGTGGGTTCAAGTCCCATCTCCTGCATCGAAAAAGGATTCATCCAGACGGATGAATCCTTTTTGTTTATCTATAGTTTTTAAACCATCCTATGACTATGACTCTGACTCCGTTTCCCCAGTCGCTGCCTCCATGACAGATTCCACCGACACCACTTCCGGTCCGGCTGCAAATGCTTCCTCTGCATCGGCTGCTTCCATCGGGTCTTCATGCTCTTTCTTTTCCTCATCTTCCCAGAGCGAATCATACTTTTTGCGTTTTTCCAACCGCGCCATCATTCCGGCGTTTTTCGCCATAATATAGAGATCCTTATCATATTCCATCAGTTTCTTCTCATCCTGCATCGGCACCTGATCTCCATGCATCAAGCGTCTTGCCACGGTCATGATCTTTCCCATTTCCTCCCCATAATCTTTTGCGGCCTCGCCCTGCTGCTTTGCCACAACACTGTTAAACTTACCTTCCCATTGCGCCACAAGCTGATTTACATAATTCTGATACTCGTCCTGTTTCTCCGCAACCGCATTATATTTCAGTTCCAGTGTAGCAGCTTCATCCGCATACCGTGTTTTTCCATCCGGCGTACTTTCCATCCGCTCCTTTAACTCTTCCCGCTGCTTCGACAGTTTGAATTTCTGCTCGTTATATGATTTCAGAACAGAACTGTAAATTCCCCTTGCCTCTCCTGTTTTCATAATATTTCCTCCGTGAAATGCATCCATCCATTGTTTCCTTACATTTCATATATCGGACTATTCACGCGATTCTTTATTTATATTCTACTCTTCCCGCTTCCCAGAAGGAATCATCATCTGCACCAACAAGAAACAAAAAACAACTTTTTCATAGTTTTTCCCTCGACTTGCCAATCAATAATCAACACTTATCGTTCCTGTCAATGTCAAGTTAGCACACGCTAACTGTGCTGTCAACTTTTGTTTTCCTATGCATCTGTGTGTTGATTCATTCCAAAAGCCACACCAGTAACTATGATGTACCCCATCAGCGAAATAACAGACGCTTCTATACCAAATTCTCCGCCCGTCACCGCAAATGATTTTGCATCAAGAACATAAGTCATGACAGAGAATTGATCCGCTTTTTGTCCAATTGCCAGTCCCCCACCGATCATTACAATATTCCAGATGGCATGCACGATTCCACTGTTCCAGACAGAACCACTCTCGATTGCAATCATTGAAAACATAATTCCCGCCATCGTGCCTGCAACAAGAACCTGCAAACAGCTTCCGATGGAAAAATCCATTTCCAGAATATGAACCATGCCAAACAGCACCGATGGAACGATAACCGCCACCTTACGATTCCATTTTTTCCTTAAAAGATTTAAAATAACGCCCCGAAATACCATTTCTTCGACAAATCCAGCCGCGATTCCGGTAAACATAATTCCGGCACTTAATGTACGAAATATCTGCTTTCCATTCATATGCGAGGAAACATACGCACCCTGAAAGAACAAAAGATAACTTCCTTTTACCAGCAGTGGCAACAGAATAGCAATTAGAATCCATTTTCTTTTAATATGAAATACGGGCATTCCAAAATCAGAAATAGGTAACCTGATCACTTTCTCAATATATATCTTTAAAATAACATAAGTCAGTCCGACATAAAAAATTCCTGCAATGATATTACATATTCCATCCGGAATCTTTATCAGGTTCAATGCACTTGCGGCAAGCTGTGCTGCAAGTTGTGCAATGATGAGAATAACTATGGCAGCAACCGAACCGCCAATTACTTTTTTGGTACTCATTTTTCTGTTTTCCTCCTTATGTTCTGCTTTTTCTGCACGCTCCTGTAAACCACATAGAGGCCTGCGATCAAATAAAAAACGGCTAATACTCCCTGCAAAATATCATCATATTTCCAAACGGTATAATTCCATCCAAGAATTTCATTCATAAAAAAATTAGAAAAATTACAAAGTCCATGTACAAGAACCGGAATGAATAAATGATTCGTCTGTATAAAAAGTGCTGCCAGAAACATGCCAAAACAAATCGCATACAATACCTGTTTTGTCGTATCTGCAAAGTTCTGTCCCACTAGCAGATTCCGGTAATGGCACAGACCAAATCCAAGGGAAGACACAACTACCGCACAATAAATTCCATTTTTCTTTTTTCCCCATGCAGCAAGAAACATATTTAACAGAATTCCCCGCCACACATATTCTTCCAGCAGTCCAATACTAAGACTTGCCACACCGCAGATCAGGAAAAAACAAATCCCTTTACCGGAAAGCAGTGAAAAAACTTTTTTTCCATGAACGAGAGTCATAAGATCATTCCCAATCTGTATTAACGGAAAAATAAACATTCCCAATACCGGTAACCATGACCCATTTCTTTTTTCTTTTCTTACGAAATCTGCTTTTTTGCGAAACAATACAAACATAATAACAAACGTCAACACTTCATTGAATAACATGGAAATATAAGAACTGTATAAAGTTTCCTCCCAGTTGTCCATTACCTTTCCAACCACATAAGCCACCAATGTTCCGGTCAGTTCCCACAGGATATATACAAAGACAGCATATATGACCGGAATGAAATAATGATAAAACGCACGATTCTTTTTCTTCATTTTCTCCCCATCCCTTTCTTACCCCCACTCTTCCACATTCCGGCAGAATCCAATATAGGTAATGATAAAATACACCAGATAAATTCCGAAAAACAATACCGAAGAAATCAAAAAATAAGTTGCCGGTGCCGCCCGAACCCCCGTATAAAAGTCAAACTTACCACCAACATATACACAGACCAGTCCGCTGATTGCAAGTGACACACATGCCGGACAAAGATAATACCCGGCAAGCTGCTTTAAAATCATCCTGCGGATTTCTCTTCTGCTGTAACCAATCTGAAAGAGAACCCTGTAGCGGAATTTGTATTTTACGGAATCGCTGAGCTGCTGCACGGAAAGCACGGTCAGTGCCACACACAAAAATACCAGTCCGATATAAAAAAGCGGAAACATCAGCGAAGATAACATATATTTCACTTCCGGAATCAGATTGTCACGCACAAGATTTTTTGCCGTATAGGTAACAATTGTATCCGAACCCGAACAGGAATTTCCAAGTGCTTCCCCATCCCAGTCATCCGAAGCTGCTTCCGTCATGGCGTGCCCCTGCACACTAATTTTATCCGGATCCTTCTCCAGATCATCCAGCCGTTTCTCCAGATCCGCAGGTGCCTCGCCTTTGATATCCGCCACCAATTCTGCATAATAGGGATGCATCTGTGCAAGAACGGCATCCGGAACAATAATAATATAATCCCCTCCGTTGTGGCCGTTCTGCGAAAATCCCTCCGTGTGATAGCCCGCAAAAGATAATGTCCCATCTGTTCCCTGAATTTTGATCCGACCGGAAAAATCCCCGGTCTGATTCAGCACGCGGTCTTTGATATGGATGGTATACTGATCTTCTTTTAACTGCACTTCCGAAAGTCCGATCATGGTACGGAGCCGGTTGTAATCCGAGAGTCCCATATAGGTATCGTAATTGCAATATGCCAGTTCTTCATTTTTACTGATCTTTTTCCAGTCCGGTGTGCCATCTGCGTTCCGATACTCTGATCCAAATTCTTTCAGATGTGTATACAGATATGCATTGACCTGATTCGTTTCGTTCTCATAAACCTTATAAGTAAAAATTTCCTTTATGGCTGTCTCCTGTTTCAGCAGAGCAATTTCCTGCTGAAACTCATCCTTCACATTGCTGCTGTATACCTGCACATCAAACGGAAATTTGCTCACAAGCACCTCATTCTGGAAATGATTAAACATAAATGCCACCGAACTTCCGAGTATCGCCAGAGTAAACAGTGCCGTCAGTGTTCCCATGGTAAACCGCAGTGTCCGGATCTTAGAAGAAAACTGCCGGAGCAGAAACAGCGCATCCCCACGGTAAATAGCAGCTCCCTTTTTTCTGACATAACAGGCGATCCACGCCGCAATGCCTGTGTAAAAAAGATAAATCGTCAGCACCAGTCCAATGAGAAAAGCGATTACAACTCCGGTATCCCATGCTTTAAAACAAAACAGAAACACACCGAATACGACAAGAAACAGCACAGATAACGGAAGGAACCATCTCTTTGCCTTTTCATGTGTTTCTTTGATTTCCTCATTCTGTCTCTGGCTGTCCATCAGATCATGGATATTCATTTTGCGGAATTTTTTTTGGCTACGAAACAGCGCCAGCAGATAACAGCACAGATAACATGCAGCCGTCATCAAAATACAGTTTCGGTTCCATTCCAGATGCAGTTTGTAATCCAGCTGCACCATGCTGTAAAAAATGGACAGAAGGATCTGCTGAAAAAGCAGGCCCAGTCCCATCCCTACAAGAAATGCGCCCGCTCCAAGCAGCAGATTCTCTGCAAAATAAAGTCTCGCAATCTCTTTTTTCTTTACCCCGACCAGAAGATAAATCCCAAACTCACGGCTTCGCTTTTCCAGTACAAACCGCACCATATAATTGATCAGCCACGCAATGATCGGCACGATAAAAGCAGTCGCAAGTCCCGTCATCACACTCATCATGGCATCCATCTGAAACAGATTCTGCACATCTTTGGAAAACAAAAGCGTATGAAACGAAAACATGAGTGCGGTCACGACCGCCATCGTCATAAAATACACTATATAGTCTTTTGCCATGCGCTTTACATTTCGAAAAGCAAGTTTACACATCATGGGAACGTTCACCTCCCGTCAGTGTCATCACATCGAGTATTTCATTTAAAAACGCCCGGCGTTCTTTTTCCCCACGCACCAGTTCATGAAAAATCCGTCCGTCTTTCAGAAACAGAATACGGCTGCAATAACTTGCGGAAAAAGCATCGTGTGTCACCATCAGAATGGTTGCCCCCATGTTTTTGTTCATCTCCGTAAATGTCTCTAACAGTGTCTGCGCTGCCAGTGAATCCAGTGCCCCCGTCGGCTCATCTGCCAGAAGAAGTGCGGGATAATTTGCAAGTGCACGGGCACATGCACACCGCTGCTTTTGTCCGCCGGACACCTGATACGGATACTTATCCTTAACCTCCTCGATTCCCAGAATGCGAAGCAGCTCCCTGCACCGTTTCTGAATCTCCTTTTTGCCACGCCGGTGCAGCGTCATAACGAGCATGATATTTTCTTCCAGCGTGAGCGTATCCAGCAGATTGTATTCCTGAAAGATAAACCCAAGCTGTTTTTTACGGAATTCCGAAAGCTGTTCTTCCCCCAGTTCTGTGATATCGGTATCTCCGTAATAAATATGTCCCGCTGTCACCCGGTCAATGGTTGACAACAGATTTAAAAGCGTTGTTTTTCCGGAACCGGAAGCTCCCATCACACCGATAAACTCCCCCTGCTGCACGGCAAAACTGACACGATCCACCGCTTTGGTCACCTGATCCCCGTTTCCATAATATTTCTCCACATCGCTTACGCGTATGATTTCCTGCATCTTCTGACGCTCCTTTCCCTCGCTTGTAAATAAAAGGCATAGTAAAGAATATCATTTTTTCTTCACTATGCCTACTTTAACACGGGATCTGTCCGCTTTGTATGGAGTTACCTTTCCTGAATCTTACAGTTTTGAAAGATAAACGTGTTATGTCTCCCTGTAACCGGTAAGATAATCACTCACCGGAAACATAAGTATGATCTCTGTTCCCTTTCCTTCCGCAGATTCTGCCCGGATTTCTATATTTAACTTGTCACAGAGTTTACGGCACAGATACAGTCCCATTCCGGTCGAACGCTCCCGGTTTCTTCCGTTCGTTCCCGTAAACCCTTTTTCAAAAATCCGTGGGATTTCTTCCTTTGGAATCCCGATACCGTCATCTTTTACCCGCAAAAGAACACCGCTTTTTGTTTTTTTAGTAACAATCTGAATGTGAGTACCCTCACTTCTTCCGTATTTTACGCTGTTTTGAATGAGCTGGTTTAAAATAAAAGCGATCCATTTCTTATCGCTGTATACCGTATCGGGGCAGGCAACTTCCGCCTTTACATGGCTCTGGATCAGATAATATTTGTTCTGCAAAAGCACCTGTTGTGCCACTTCCTGCAGATTGGTTTCCGCGATCATGTAGTCTTTGTATACCGCATCCATACGCGCATAGTACAGTGCCATATCCACATAATTCTCAACCTTGCGGTTTTCCACAAGGAGATAGCGGCTCCTCTCATCCCGGTTATTTTCACAGTTTAACGCGATCGCCGTGATCGGTGCCTTGATCTCATGCACCCAGCTTTCAATGTACTCCCGGTAATCCTTTTGGTTTTGTTCCATCTGGTGTATCCGCTCGATTACCGATTTGTTGGATTTGCGGATCAGTTCCCGGTACTTGCGATCTTCCAGCCCAAACGATTCCGGCATCAGTTCTCCAAGAAGATAACGCCTGTCCAGCTGATTCGTAAGCTGCTCTAATTTTCTGAAATAGCTTCTGCGTGAAAAAAACTGAAGGAAAAGCCATCCTGCCAGTATTACACCGTAACACACCAGTATAATCACACATTTATCCATGGAATAGCCGGTCAGCCGCAAAAAGATAACAAGCCCTGCCATACATACCATATGTAAAAGTAGCAACAACACTTTGTCTTTCAGATATTCTGTCAGTTTCATATGCGATAGCCCATCCCTCTTTTTGTCTCAATAAAGTCGCATACACCAATTTCTGCAAGTTTTGCGCGCAGGCGTGTGATATTTACACTGAGGGCATTATCATCAATAAAGACCTGCTGATCCCACAGGTATTCCACCAGTTCGATTCTTGGCACGATCTCTCCCTGATGCAAAAACAGGTAATGCAGGATTTTCAATTCATTTTTCGACAGATCCACCTGCTGCTCCTGACACTTCACACAGCCACGGACAACATCAAGTTCCACACCTTTACAGATCATCTTCTCTGGTACGTCTGCTTTTTTCGCCCGTTTTAATACGGCCGCGATATGCGCCAGAAGTAACGGCGGCTGAAACGGCTTTGTGATGTAATCATCACCGCCTTGCAGCATTCCGCTTAATTCATCCATTGAATCCGTCCTGCTGGTCAGGAAAATAATCGGAACATCCGACGTTTTCCTGACACTTTTACAGATCTCAAATCCGGATTGCTGCGGCAGATTTACATCAAGCAGAATCAGATCCGGCTCCATTTGCAGAATGTCCTCTACCACGTGATGAAACTCTGTCAATACCGTGACCTGATACAGTGCATTTTCTAACAGCAGCTTTAATTCCTGACGGATGGCTGCATCATCTTCTATGATTAAAATGTTCATGATTTTCCTCAAAAATTGGATATTTTTTGTTATCGGAATCGGTTATTTTACGGATTATCTTACAGGGATTACCGGCCGCGATCACACCATCCGGAATATTTTTATTCACAACACTTCCGGCACCAATGATGGTATTGTTTCCGATTGTCACGCCCGGCAGCACGAATACATTCGTTCCAATCCAGACATTGTCTCCCACTGTGATTGGCAAAGCAATTTCCAGTCCCTGCCCTCTCTGTTCGCTGTCTATTGCGTGTCCTGCTGTCGAAAATACACAATTCCATGTTTTACTTAAATACTCTGACATTTCCGAGATTGTACTTTCATGCAAATGCAAATATAATTCAAGCAGATCCTTTAATTCATTTTCATAAATTTTTCTAACCAATATAGTTCCTCCACATATTTCACTTTGATATTTTAAATGATAACATCTTTGCTTAACTGTTTCTACCTGCACTTTTTACAAAAATCGACCAGCGCTCCATATGGTCTTTAAAAAATCAATTTGATAATTTATGTAAAGAATTTGGTATGAACGCTTCCACCGCATTTAATATTTTTGCGCGGGCAGTTGTCAGAGAACGTAAAATTCCATTTGAAATTTGTGCATCCACCAGCGTTTCTTTAGAGGACGGACGCTCTGCTTTTAATGCCCTGCGTCATTCCGCAGAACAAAACAATCTGCAGGATTTATCCTTAAATGACATTAACACAGAAATACAATTTGCACGCAACAATAAAACCTAAGCAAGGAGACACTCAAAATGGTCAATCGGAATTACTCTTATTCCATTTTAATCAAATACTCTTTCGGCACCTCTTTTGTAAGCCAGACTCCGTTTACCGATAAGAAAAACGCATAACCTGCCCTTTCCATCTTTCCAGCAGCCACTTTGTAAATCACCGGCTTTCCATGCCTGCTTCCAACCTTGACTGCCGTATCTTCATCCCCTGATAAATGGACATATAACCGACTCTTTGGAATCAGACCGGTCTTATCAATCGATGCAACATACTTCTCCCCGGTTCCATGATAAAGAAACTCCGGCGGTATGGCTTTTTTTAATTCAACATCTACGGGTATGGAATGTCCCTGGTTTGCCCTTATGAACGTCTTATCTTCATTAAATGAATATCTTTGTTTATTATCTGTTTGTACAATTTTTTCGAGCATTTCCATGTCAAACGGCCTTGTCTTTGAAATGCTTTCTATTAACTCTGATACATTCGCCCAGCCGTGTTCATCCAGCGAAATTCCTATTGTATCCGGTTTATGTCTGAGTACCAGACTTAAAAATTTACTTGTATCTGTTAATCCCATACATAGTTTCTCCTTAAAATAGAATTTAATGGTACACTACAAAGATTAGCATACTGACTTACAGATGTCTGTCCAATACAATAAACAGCATTTTTCTCGGCACCATTTCTTTGTTCAAATTTCTCTTTTGTTGTAACAATTGTAAGAAAGAAAAAAGCAGCAACGAGATTCAAAACAACGATGAGAAAATCGTTGCAAAAGCAATGTAATCATATTTATATGTAATTCTTTGCCATACCCCACTTCTGATCCGTATAAAATCGATAATTTGTCATACGCCTTTTATCAATATCCGCCATCATTTTTTCTGCTTCCTCCTCGGTAACATTGTACAGTTTACAGATACGCGCTACCTTTTCCGGCATATCCCCATGTATAAAAATCAGCACATTATCTTTGTCTTTTAAGATAAAATCCGCATTCCGTCCTATGATCACACAGCTTTCCTTTTCCGCAATCTCCAAAATCACTTTTCTCTGCGCTTCATACACCATATTCTCTTTAAAAATACATAGCCGGCCAGACACGCGATAAACTCTGTGATCGGGAACGCCCACCAGATCAGCGAAACTCCCATCTGTCCGTTTCGGACGAAAATAGAGAAAATACCTGCCAACGGTAATATAATTACAAGCTGTCTGAGCAGCGAAATCACAAGCGACTCGATGCCTCCGTCCAATGCCTGATAAATTCCCTGATATGCGACATTGATTCCTGCAAAAAGAAAACTGATAGAAATAATGTGCATTGCTCCGATAAAATATTCTCTTGACTGCCCTGCGTTGAATAAAGTTGCAAATGCACCCGGGAAAATTTCCGTGATCGCCACACCAAGAACCATAAGTACGATTGTATAAATCAGTCCGTACTTCATACCATCCTTAATTCGCTTTTTACTTCCCATCCCATAGGAAAAAGCAATGATCGGTGTGATCGCATCACGCAGACCAAATGCAAGGAACAACACAAACTGCTGCACTTTATAAAACAATCCATATGCGGTCTGCGCCGAAGGATTAAATTTTAAGATCAGATTCATTACATAAACCATAATAGACATCAGTGCCTGTGCAATGATCGCCGGAAGTCCGATCGAATAAATTTCTTTTATAATTCCGCCCTCCGGTTTCATGTATTTTGTTCCATGCGCAAACTCTTTATTTAATTTCATATGGAAAATAAAGAGTAATACTGCCGATGTAACCTGTCCGATTACCGTCGCATATGCTGCACCTTCTACTCCCATTTCAGGAACAGGTTCAATACCATAAATCATAATTGGATCAAGAATAATATTTACCATTGCCCCCACAACCTGACCAATTGTAGAATAAAGCGAACGTCCGGTTGCCTGTAATAACTTTTCAAACAGGGAAAAGAAGATAATTCCAAACGAAATCACGCAGCATATTCGAAGATAACCTGTTCCCATTGCAATTACTTCCGGATCAACCGTCTGCGATGAAATATAGGCTTTCACTCCGAAAATTCCAAACAGCAGACATACCGCATAAATAATTACTCCAAGAAATAAACTGTTTCCCGCAACTTTTGCTGCTTTTTTGCTGTTTCCCTGTCCAAGTGTCCGCGCAAGAAGTGCATTCGTCCCCACACCGGTTCCGATTCCTACCGCTACCATGAGCATCTGCACCGGAAACACCAGCGTAAGTGCATTTAATGCAGCTTCGCTTCCCTCCTTCATGTTTCCGACAAAGGCACTGTCCACAATATTGTAGACCGCCTGCAATGCCATCGACAAGATCATCGGTATTCCCATCTGTACCATGAGCTTATTGACCGACATCTCCTTCATCCTGTTTCTTTCTGCCATCTTAACTGAATCCTCCTTTTTCTACATAAAAAAAGCATGTACTTATCCCACAAGCTGGACTTACGCTGATAAGCTACACACTTTTTCATGGCATTATAAAAATAAAAACGAGCAGCAAAACTGGATTTACGCTCGTTTGCTACTCGTTTGAAAATTATTATATTTCTCTTTTTCTAAAAAGTCAAACTAAACTTTCTTGTAAAAAATACATAGGATGCTATTTCCATACTCACTTACACGAAAAGCCCGAATACTCTATTCTTTTTCGCATGTGCATCCAACTCCGCCTGTGTTGTAATCCCTTTTTCAATAGCCCGCGCCTTAATTGCAGGTGGATAATTGTAAAGTTGGTATTTTGCTCCCTGGATTCTAAATAAAACGAGCATAAACGCTGTATAAAGCAGACTGTACACGATTGCTTCTACTGTAATCCTGATTACCATAGTTACGTCTCTCCTTTCAGGTTAGTTATTTCTAACTGTTATTTTAGCACAATTTTTACCAACTTGAAAGTCCATTTACTCTTATTCCGACTCCATCTCCCCAGTCGCTGCCTCCATAACCGATTCCACCGACACAACCTCCGGTCCGGCTGCAAATGCTTCCTCTGCATCAGCTGCTTCCATTGGATCCTCACGCTCTTTCTTTTCCTCATCATCCCAAAGCGACTTATACTTTTTGCGTTTTTCCAACCGCGCCATCATTCCGGCATTTTTTGCCATCATGTACAGATCCTTATCAAATTCCATCAGCTTTTTCTCATCCTGTGCTGGCACAATGTCTCCATGCATGATGCGTCTGGCTACCGTCATGATTTTTCCCATTTCCTCACTGTAGTCTTTCGCAGCCTCGTCCTGCTGCTTTGCCGCAACACTGTTAAACTTGCTTTCCCACTGCTCCATAAGCTGATCTACATAATCCTGATATTCATCCTGTTTTTCTGCAACGGCATTATATTGCAAATCCAGAGTGGCTGCCTCATCGGCATACAACGTTTTACCGTCCGGTGTGCTTTCCATCCGTTCCTTTAGCTCATTTCGCTGCTTTGACAGTTTGAATTTCTGCTGATTGTATGATTTCAGAACAGAACTGTAGATTCCTCTTGCCTCTCCTACTTTCATAATGTCTCCTCCGTGAAATATATCCATTGTTTCCCTTATATTTCATATATCGGATAAATCACATGATTTTTTAATTCACTTTCAATTTCATCTTAATATATTCGCTGACCGCACATAGACCAGCTTTCAGGATTTCGGCATCACAGGCATATCCAATCCTCATGCTGTGCGACTGTTCAAAACAGTCCCCTGGCGTGACAAAAGCACCTGTCTGCTTGTACATTTCTTCACAAAACGTATAAGAATCAATGGGCAGATCATTTTTGTTTCCGGTGTTGCCAGACGGCGAATCTCCTCAATATCAGGAAGATACCCATTTTCCTTTTTAAGATCAATCAACTGCACATCTGCACCATAGGATTCCGGAATAGAATACAATTGTTGATAGGTCGGTCTGATGCTAATGACTCTCTCTCCCGGCGAAATGAGAGAATAAAACACATGATGATTGGCACCCGTAGCACCATGCGTGGGGATAATCTCATCCAATTTAATAGTTTTATAAAGCTTGCAGACTCCTGCTTTAAATTCAGGATTTCCCTCAATGTTACCATAAGTTAATCTTTGTTTACAAAAATCTTCTAAGAATTTATTCTTATCTTCACTATAAAATCTCCTTTCTTTCCCAATTGCCACCAAAAAGAAAAAAGTATCCAAGGCATCGCCTTATAGCACATTTTTAATGCGCTGTACCTACGGCGGTGTCCTGAACACCTTTCATTTAATCGCTGCCCGGTGGCAACGATAAGTGTTATATTTAATTCATATTTATTTTATGTTGTAAACTACATTTTGTCAACAGCGCATCACTATCACCGCCTACTCGGGAGTTTGACAGTTGAATAATAGAAAAAGTACTTGCAGGCCTTATAAAACCTGCTTTTTTTGCGTCAAATTTTATGTTTTTATATATGTTATTTTCTGTTATTGTATTGTATAATAAGAAGGTGTTGCATATGCATCTTCATATATCAAAATCCAAAAATGCAGAGTCCTTTTATATCTGCAAAGGGAAGGAATAAATTACTATACTTCAAAACAACGGCAAAAATCGCTGAACCCCAGTAAAATCAATGGATACAGCGATTTTTTCTTCTAATAACTGTCAAAGACAGGAATATATTCTTGTATGATTGCACAGTCAATAAGCATTATATAATAATTCCCTGCTTGGTTTTTTTGTTTTAATGAACTTTCGTTATTGCTCCGGCATCCATCTCGTACACCTCATCACAGAGAATTTCTATATCCAGTGGATTATGACTCGCTACGAGGATGGTTGTCCCTTCTTCTTTTAATTGAACCAGAAGCTTCCGCATATCCTCCACGCCATGTTTATCCAGACCGTTCATCGGCTCATCCAAAATGAGGATGTCCGGACTTTCCATAATTGCCTGTGCAATTCCAAGTCGCTGACGCATGCCGAGGGAAAATTTCCCCACCTTCTTCTTATCTTCCGGATCAAGCCCCACGAGCCGGATGCTCTCTTTTATCTTCTCATCTGTGATTTTTTTCTGCAGACGCGCAAGAAGCTTCAGGTTCTGAAAGCCTGAATAATCCCGCAGAAAACCCGGATGTTCAATAATAATTCCAATTCCCTGTGGGATATCCACATCCTTCCCCACCTGTTTGCCACGAACCAGGATTTTCCCCGCATCCGGCAGGACAAAACCACAGATGCTTTTAAAAAGAACTGTCTTGCCGCTTCCGTTCCTTCCGATGATTCCATATATTTTTCCGGGTGTGACAGAAAGGCTCACATGGTCCAGAACCGTCTGTTCCCCGAACCTTTTTACGACATCCTGTATTTCTATCAAATTTTCCATTCTCTAAATCCTCTCTGCCTTCAGCAAATGTTCTATAAGCCTGACTCAATAGCGTCAAGTGTGTATGTCTTCGATTTTTTCATAATGATAAATCCGGTCACCAGAATAATTGCGATTTCAACCGCAAGAATATACCACAGCGGAACTGCATCATCGCTCCTTAAATAAGCATAGGTGGTCGTCCAGTGCAGTGGTGACAGAACTCTGAGCTTAGGCAGCCTCACCACATCAATCATATTGGAAAAAACAATCCAGCCAATGGCCACTGCTGATCCATATATTCTGCTCCCAAGCATGTTTCCAAGAAAAACAACAAGACCAAGCAGCGTACCCACAAGTACATTCAGTCCGTAGGTAATCAGACAGGCAGCAAGTGGCGTATAGGCTTCCACGATTTCCTTGTGCATCACCACTCCGGCCAGTCCGTTATTTTCTGCACACATCCGGATAATACCGCCCCAGTCCGTAGAAAATCCGACCTGCGGAATGAGTACCAGAACTGTCGTCAGTGCAGTCCACAGAAAATATACCAGATTCGCGGCAACAATGTAGGCAAGCTGTCCGGCAAACCAGCGCAGCCGCCCTGTCCTCACCAGAACAAACATCTGCTGGTCATCCATAAACGGGGCATTACAAAACAATAAAACCACCCCAAAATAAAAAAGCATCCGCGTTATTCCGTCATCCATCTGAAAAGCGAAAAAATATGGTGTCACCGCTAGTCCCACATCCTGCGCATACTGCCTTAAATAATCTTCCCGGATAAATGTGAAAACCAAAACGGACAAAAAGACGATGAATACCCGGTAGCTGCTTTTCCACTTTCTGAAATTGTTACACATACTCCTAAGCATTTTCCATCCTCCTTATAATCTGCCTTGCCGCAATCTTCCACAAAACAAAGTAGATACAGCCTGTATACGCCAGAGCATAAAGCATCTGCCAGATTCCTCCCCCCAGAAATTCCGCATTGCCAAAGTATACCCATGCCGGCAGAATTGGTCCCAGCTCCAGCGGAGCATATTTATTGGACAGGCAGATGACCATGTAATAAATAAGAATGGGCATTGCCGTCCCGACAAATATATTGGGAATACATGCCGTCACCGTCATCGCCAATCCTGCGAGAACCGCACCCAGCAGGGACAGTAGCAGAGCATTCCAGATATTCTGGATAAAGTAAGCATGATTCTGCGAAAACATAGCATAAAACGAGCCTTTTATCGGCCAAAGCGTAAAAATCATGAGCAGTTCATACAATGCCATACCGCCAAGCATGCTTGCACAGCCGCCAAGGGCTGCAGAAAAAAGATGCCCCCTGATATACTTTTTTGCATCACCTCTTACGACTGCGTATCTGGTAAAACCACTGTTACAGTCCTCACAGTAACTGAGACCTCCGCCAATCACGCAGAGCAGATAAAACAGGATAATGAACCCGGAACTGGATACGACGGAAAAAGCATCCTGCAGATTCGCAGAATCCCCGTCTGAGCGGATAAAAGCAATTCCGCTCATATACAGTGTCAGTGCCATTCCAAGTGTGCAGATATATATTTTTCGATTCTGAAACATGCGAAGTACATTTGTTGTAAAATACCGGTTCATATTTCTCCCCCCTCATTTGGTCTGCAGAACTTCACCTGTATAGGCATCATAAATAGCTATATATTTCTCTTCGGAATCATAATTCACCTCACCATAGTGAGTGACTGTCTGCGAATAATAACATGCCCATACCGGACACATATGGTACAATTCCGTTTCTTTATCGTAAACCGGCAGATATTCCAGCGAAACCTCCGACAGCTTCATTTCACCGGTTTCCTCCTTTGACTTCATCATCTCTACCTGTTTTTCTATAATGTCCGCCGGACGAAGAATCTCCTGTTCGGTTCCCATTTTCTCCAGCTCATACGTTGGTGCAGACTGAAAATATGCAATTCCATCCCTGTCTACACTTACTTCACACACGCTTGAACGGAAAGTGGTATCGTTTGTAAGTTTTCCATCCCCCGGATCATATCTAAGACCCGGAATGCCAAAGTAATCCTGATAAAGAAATATCGCATACGAGAAATTCCTATTTTCTTCTTCCTCCGGTGTGTGATTGTCGAATTTATCAAGATCCAGCCATGATATTCTCTTATTCTTTTCATCCAGTGTATAGCAGTCCACTGTATCACTGACCTGAATTCCCATTTTTTCTGCATAATCCACTGCCAGCTGTTCACTCTCTTTTATCGAACCGAACGCCAGCTCTCTGCCGGTTTTGTACAGTTCTCTGTTGTCTCCCTTATAATCTCCGCAGAAGTCTGACTGATTTAAGGAAACATACCCGCGTTCAGTTGAATAACTAAATCTGTCCGGTAAAACATAAACATTGTCCTCATGATTTGAAATCTCTACATAATAAATTTTTTCCCCTTCACTGTTCCTGTAACACTCTACATCCTTCTCCTCATATTTCCACCCTGCTTCGTTCATCATTTTCTGAATCAGCTCATGTGCCTCTTCTTCTAATTCTGTATAATTTTTTTCTGTCGCATACCAGTCGGAAAGCTTCCATTCCGAAAGCCCCCATAACCGGACATCTGCATCTACCATTAACAGATCATCCACCTGACAGGTCAGATGATCTGGAATTTTCTCAACATCATCTGTATCAAACTCTGTAAGCTCCTGTTTGGCGACCCCCTCCATCTGATTCTGGTGCTCTGTGCCATTCTGCTCGGGAAACTCCGTTGGCGCACAGGCTGTCAGAACAAGACAGGCACTTGTCAGCATAATAACTGCACAATTTTTTCTTCCCATCTTTCTTTCCCCCTCCAATAAGCAGATGCGCCAAATGCCGCATCTGCTTATCATAACTTCTTATGGTTCCCAAGTTCCTCCTACTGAAACCGTAATTCCACCGTTTGATGAAGGATTATAACCATATAAACTTACATTTTCATCTTTTTTTACCGTTTTATTGTAAATAACTGTACACGTTCCTAAGCCTCTTTGTTCAGTATACTCCGCTGTAAATCCCTTATCTGCTACATGTGTACGGTACTTAATTGAGGCAGACGGATAATTCATTTCCGTAACATGCACAGATGCATAGGCTGTACTTCCAGTTTTTGCTTTATAGGCTGTATTTTGAACATTTTCCGGCATGAGACCAAATGAATATCCATAGGTTGCTGCCATAACGCTTGTTGTTGAAAACATGGTTAACACTAACCCTAAGCAAAGTGCTTTTTTTAATTTGTTTTTCATTGTTATTTCCTCCTGTAAAGTACGTTTTTCCACAAAAATTTTTACCAATTTCATTCTTTACTTCTTTTCATGTTTTATCAAATAGATTTTCCTCAGTCCTTCCGGCTCCTTAGTCTGATAATTATACCAATCTGAGCTTTCAGATACGGATGCAATTGCCACTGTTTTTACAAGTGACGCAAATACCTCTGCAAATTTCTTACCTTTCATCTGACATCCTCCTTCCCCCATATAATTAGTAGCGCTACTTCTATTAAAACTACCAGAATAGCAAATGATGCGTCCGGCAATTTTATCCTTATGCTTAACGATATAATGATAACCATCAATGTTATGATAAGTGTCTTTCTTTTATTTACAATTCTAACCCGTTCAAACAATGGCTTTCCTGGATTCTCTACTGGTGCAAAAAAGAACATAACCATGAAAACCATGCAACATATAATAAGTTCAATTCCAAATCTAGTGAACCCAAATTTTTGTTGCAGCCTCTGTAACACTATTACAACTGCCCAATTTGTGATAGTCAAAATATAACATTTTAATTTTGTCTTAGCATGATAACCACCCGAATATCGTCTTATACCGGCAAATACAGCAATAAAAATGAGTGTACTGATTTCTTTATTGAAAATAAAACCCAGACAAATCAAAAATATAGTTGTACCTATATTTTCAATTAATATATCTGAACCATATTTATAAATCTCATATTCCTCATGTTCAATTACATTTTCACGAACAAAAAAATCAGCTATCATTTTTGATAATCCAGACATAAACACACGTCCTTTCAATCTGATGATAACTGATTTCTTAATCTTTACAATTCGTTTGGCAAGTTTTACCTGTTTTTGGCAAAATTAGCAAGTGGAATTACCATATGTACAATCACATTATTTGCTTCTTCCGATATATTTAAAAATCCCTGATACTGATTGACAATCTCCCGAACTGTCGGGATTCCCAATCCATGTTCAGCCTTATTTTTTTTCGATGTGACAAGTTTAGGATTTACACAAAGAACAGAGTTTTGAATGTGATTCTCTACAATTAGATTAAACATTTCATCTACCACTTCCATGTTAAGATGAATTTCCTGCTCCTGCTCTTTCTGCTCAGCTTCAATCGCGTTATCCAAAAGATTCGACAAAGCAATTGCCAGTTCTATCGTATCTATATTCTCCGGAAGCTTCACATGAATCACAAATCGTATGTGGTTCTTTTCACATATCTCCTTCTTCTCATTGATAACAGCATTCAACATCAAATTAGGGGTATAAATCTGCTGTTTCTCTGACAGTTTCGTGGCAAAAGTCTTTTGCATTTCTTTTTTAACTAATTCTACCTTACCTTCTTCCAAAAGTTGGAGATAGTTCGAGAAATAACGTCGGATATCATGTCTTACTTCGCGGATTTTTTGGTTGCTTTCCTCTGATACTTTCATCAGTTTCTCCTGCTCCCTCAACTGAGTTCGCAAAATACTGTTCTCAAGCAGTTCTCGATTTTGATTTTGCAAGTGGTTCAAGAGCCACAACACAAGAAGAATGATTCCCAGAAACAAAAGCGTTATTACTGCAAAAGCTATCTGTAAGATTCGCGGTAACATAACCTGTTTTAACAGGATAATAAAAAACAGAGAGACAACAAAAAAACAAGCAAAAAAAATCCCGCTTATCAGCAATTCCTGTTGTACAAATTCTCTCTGTCTTTTTATAGTTCTTATATAAGCATATGCGATAAAAATGCAGAGACTCTTCATGACACAAACCTCGATAAGTCTCATCGAATTCCCATACATCGTCAGTTTTTCCATTGTCACTCCGCTGAATGCTGAAATAACATAAAGACATATGATACTTATCAGAATTGTCAATACATTAATCATAATAACAGAGATGACTTTTGAAGCAAACCGTCCTTCAAAATATCTCCAGGCAAAAAAAATACATATTCCCATTCCAATAAATGACGCAATCAGATTCGACCCCACTTCAAAATAAGTAACTGCTGTAAATGTGATTCCAAACACAAGATACTTCCACCATGCCAATTCGTCTCTAGGTCTAAATTGCGCCCGAATTACCGCTGTGCAAATTCCAAAACTGATAATGCAGGCCGCAATCTCTATTATGAAACTAATCCATTTCATATATCCGACTCCTCATATAACCAAAATATTGTTTCTTTACCTCTTCCTTCTTATCTCTACTGACCGGAATATGCTGCCCTGTTTTTACAGTGATTTCCTTCAAATTAAAATTCTGTATCCACATGCTATTTACAAGATAACTTTTTCCCGGACGCAGGAAATGGAAAATAAGCATTTTTTCTGCATAATCAGATATTTTTCCTCTGCTTCGCACAACCTGTTCTTCACGCTCAGAATTCATTACATGAAATAGTAGGTAATGAGCCTGACTCTCTATATAAACGATTTCCTTTACCGGAAGCACAATCTGTTGCTCTTTTACATCTAATGTAATAAATCGCGCTCTCTTCTCCTTCTGTTTTTTCAAGCTTTGCAACGCTTCCGAAAGTTCCGCCTGTAAATACGCTTTTCTAATGAAACGAAATGGCTTATAGTGAATTGCCTCAAATACAGCCTCCTCATGATTGCTGATAAAAATAACAATTGCCTGCGGATTTTGTTCTTCCAACTTGGCAGCCAATTCCATACCCGTTACTTCCGGCATATCAATATCAAGAAAAAAAATTTCTGTCTGATGCAGTTTTGTCTCCAACAATTTCTCACTATCCGTGTATGATACAATTTCCCCCACTACATTTAGCTGCTGCAATTCTGCCCTTATTTGTTTCTCCAACCTCGAAAGAAATATTTCATCATCATCGCATATTGCAATAGTCCAATGCTCTATACCCATAAATGGCATAAACTCGTCTTTCCCCCTTCTTTTGTTTATATGACTATTTTCGCTTGTGCCCTTTGAGCAGCTACCATCTGCCTTTAAGGACTGGTTTTCTGATTCGATTAAATTTTCGTTGCTAGTTGCGCACCTTCGTCAAATAGAATACTGCAAGCTGGGTGCGGTCACGCAGAGAAAGCTTATCGAGAATGCTGCTGATATAATTGCGGACGGTTCCCTCACTCAGAAACAGTTCGTCTGCAATCTCACGGTTGCTTTTTCCAACTCCGACAAGAGCAATAATATCCTGCTCCTTTTCTCCGATGTCGTAGCGGCTGTAATGTCTGACAGATAAGAATCTTTTCGTTCAGGGAATATATCCCAGTAATCTTTTCTTGATATTGTACCTGTTCTCTGTCTGGCATTTAGATTATCATTCACATCCTCATTATAGGTTCCTTCCTTCATTTAAGCAATACATTTCTTAACTGCATCCTGCATCCATACAAATAGTTCTTCAACATTGTACTCATATGAAGAGTGAGCTTCCAGAATCCTGGACTGATAGATCAGCTCTCTTCCAAGAAATATTGCCCTGTAATCATCCCGTTCTATTGTCACAAGATGATACCAGCTTATTTCGTCTGGATATTCTTCATGCCACATTTTCTCAAACTCTTCATAATTCTCTACGACTTCTTCATCCTTTAGGCTTTCGTAGTCGTCATAATCGTCTATAGTTCCACGCTCCGCTTTCAGCCACAACTCTCTTCTGTTATCCTCTCCGCAAGGCTCAACAGCCTCTAATATTGCATATACCTTGTCAATAGCTTCCAATGTCTTTTTATCAAATACAAATTTTCCGTCTTTTAACACAAAAATCCAATGATTCACCTTTGGTGCCTTGATTGCTGTTTCACTCATTCTTTCCTGTCTCCTTTCCAATGATCCTGCTTGTATCAGAAAAGTATTTTATGAAATCTGCTTTCCAGTATATTTCCAATACATTATTGCTATAAACCAATATCTTCTCTATCAATAATTCTTTCATTTCTTCAGTAAGCGTATCTGCATCACAAAATTTTTTATCTCTATTCGTCACCAATGAGTCTAAAGAAAATTTTGACCATGCGTCTTTTTGCATATCACATATACAATCCCAGGAAGTTCCATCCTGTCGATATCTTTCTTTGTTCTGCTCCCAAAGAATATAACACCCTATTTTTCTGGTATACAGCCAAAATAGCCAATTAAAAAAGTTAGTAGCAAAAATTTTAACAGGGGCGCTTGCTGTTGGAATGGTTGTTTCCCCTACCTCAGCACATGCGGACGAATCAGATAAATGAAAGCTTAACGGCCATAGTTGTTCCGAATAGCGTAACTTATATAGAACAGGGTGTGTTTGAATCTTGTAGTAATCTTATTAGTGTAACATTATCAAATAACCTTACAAATATACCCACAAATTTATTTGAAAACGCATTTTCTTTAACCACTATCTACTACAGTGGTACAGCCAAAGGTGCGCCATGGGGCGCAACCAATGCAACCATCGAGGCAAATAACACTATATAATCCCAAATCTTCCAAAAAATGGTCATATTCATGAGTAGATTCCCATTCCCGTTCTTCTTTCACATATTTTTCAAGCATTTCCTGATTATGTTCGTCCCAAAAAAGATCAGTGATAAGATCAGTGATGGAAGAATCACTACACCGATAAGTTGCTTTGGTGGTGCCTATATTTTTAACCAGTAGCTCCCAATTGTGGTTCGAACCATCAAAATTCCCAAACCAAAGCACCAGCATAAGTATAATTACACCAACAACCCCCAGATTAAATTTCCTTTTGTAGGCTTCATAACTATCATCGTTTCTCATATTTTTTCCTCCTTCGATTTTTATTCTTATTATTAATATGTGTTTCCCATTTTTATGATAGAGCACTTTTGTTTCACTATTAATATGTGTTTTTATTTGGAAAAAATGAAAAATCACGCTGTCGAATATTGTTGAAACCCTTATGTTGGTATGATACAATTTTCTTACGGAAAGCCCATGACAGGGGTGGTAGCCTCCCGAGCTTAATGACAGTTTACTGGAATACATAAGAAGGGAGGTGGCGCATATGACAGCTTATGAAATCATTACGATTTTCATTGGGATATTAGCTTTGTTGATGTCTTGTGGTAGTTTGATTATTGCGTTTCTTACCTTTCTCGATAAGAGAAATAATAAGAAGAAATAAAAATGCCTTACCTGTCGGCAAACAGGTAAGGCTGTGCTCATAAGAGCAAAATGCATACTTGGGAGCATCCACTTTTGGAATGGATACTATCCGAACTGAAAGGCATCTGTTCCAGCAGGTGTCTTTCTTTATATTCAATATAGCATAAAGCATTTGATATTTCAAGAAATTTTGGAGACTGTTTTAAATAAAACACCTTATACAATCCCCTGTTCGTTCTGTTACATTTCTTTGCATATTCTTTTGTTACTTGTGGTGCATGAAGTTTTTGATTTGTCACTTTTCCCAGATTCTTATTCCTTCGAATATTTGTGATATCGCCAATAATAACCGTGTGGATATCATTTGCTTTACAATAATTCACTACTGCTCTGGTCACTTTATGAAGATAGTCGTGAATACAGTTTCGCCTGTACTTTACCGACCAAACCACATGGTAATTAATGTTGTATACGCAAGTGCGTGAATGACGCTTAGAATATTATTCACATGTAGGTTTATCCTCCGGGGATGACGGAAATAAAAAATTAGAATATCGTTCACTTGTAAAAAGCCACTGTAAAAGGTGGCTTTTGGTTTAGGTAAGAGATTAAATACTATAGAAGAAAGAAGGTGTCTGCTTGGCAGAATATACACTTTACATAGACGAAAGTGAAACATTTAATAAATCTTTTTCCCAGTAATAACTGGTACTGTTTTTCAAATGATTCATTTGTAGTGAAGCCTCGTATATCAAGTGCAAAATACACTATATAATGGCACAGACTTTATCCCCTTTACCATTCCAAAATTTCTTGTTGAAATCCTGATGGCATAAACCGGATCATATTTTTCCATATAAACCATCATACTTTTCGCTTTCACATGATTTCCCGCTTTACATTCAACCGGAATTACATGACTGTCTTTTTGTATCAGGAAATCTACTTCTGCCGTATTATCTGACTCCCAATAATGAAGATCATAGCCATTCGTTTTCAATGCAATCGCAACGTAGTTCTCTGTCAATATACCACGAAAATGCTCTGTTTCCTTACTCCTCAATGCTTCCAGCGTCATTCCCATTCTGGCAGACATAATACCCATATCACTATAGTATAATTTAAATGTACTCACATCCTGATATGCTGCAACCGGATAAAATCCCTGACTACATTTCATACACTTATTTACAATTCCAGCCCGAATCAGCCAGTCAATCGCATCTCCATATTGAGATGCACGCGCACCCGATTTTATCAACTTATACTGGAACTTTTTAGCATCTTTTGCCAACTGTGCCGGAAGGGAATCATATGCTTCAAAAATGCGCACTGTATCTGACTTATTCGCATATTTTGTCATGTCCGCAATATAAGAATTTAATAACATCTGTCTGATTTCCGTCTGCTCTATAGGACTGTCTTTTGCAAGGTCAGCTTTCACCGCTGCCGGCATTCCCCCAACAATACAATAATGATAAAATTCCTGCATAGCCTCCTCATGGAGCATCTCATTCAACGGCTGATTATTTTCATAATGTTCCCGGATCGTGTCTGTAAGCATCTGTTTTCCTTTTGCCCACAACACCTCTTCCAAATCCATTGGATACATGGTCAGCATCTGAACTTTTCCAACCGGAAATGAATATTTTTCCCGGTTCACCGCCACACCAAGCAGGCTTCCGGCAGCCATTACATGATATTCCGGAGCTTCTTCTGAAAAATATTTTAGCGAAGTTAATGCTCTTTCACACATCTGAATTTCATCAAAAATTATGAGTGTATTTTCAGGTACAATCTTTGCCTGATAGTATTTTTCCAAAACAGCTATCACATGATCTGCATGAATATCTGTTTCAAAATATTTTCCAATTCTTTCGTCTGTTTCAAAATTTACATAAATCGTATTCTTGTAATATAATGATCCAAACTCACGCATTTCAAATGTTTTTCCAACCTGACGTGCACCATAAATAAGCAATGGCATTCTTCCATCTGACATATTTTTCCACTCATATAACTTAGACGTTATTTTACGTTTCATGCGTATGCATTCTCCTTCTTCTTCCTTCTTCTCCAAAATATTTTGGTATATTTTAATGTATTATATTACATCTTTTCGTATGAATCAATGTGTTTTTTCACATTTTTATTCATATACACTATCATATAAATCATACTTACGCATGCGCAATAGCCTGAAACATAAATTTATCGTCCCCGATTGTTTCAAACGCCTTTCCCGACTACCAGCCCAGATCCAGCAGCCAGTTATTCAGACTTCTCTCCCTCTCTTTTTCATCGGTAATCTCCTTGAGACCGGTATACTCTCCCTTGATATTGCCGTCCACGATAAAAAGCACTCTGCCGCATTTTGCCGCAACTTTCGCATCATGCGTTACCATGACGATCGTTGTCCCCTCGTTGTTTAACTTCACAAGTTCGTCCATAACCTCATTGGAGGAAGTACGGTTTAATGCGCCGGTCGGTTCATCGGCAAAAAGCAGTTTGGGACGGTTCATCATGCTTCTGCAGATACACGCCCGCTGAAGCTGTCCACCGGAAACCTCGTTGATATCGTTATCTGCAATCTCGATGATCCCCATTTTGCGCATAAGCTGCTCGCCTCTTTCCTGCTTTTCCTGCCTGCTTTCCCTGGACTTTTTGCTTTCTGCTGCCGGAAGCACGATGTTATCGAGAATCGTAAGATTTTTCATCATATACATCTGCTGAAAAATGAATCCCATCTCATCCAAGCGGATTTTTGCAAGTTCCTTTTCGCTCAGTTTCGTCAGATCCTTCCCTTCAAAAAGCACCTGACCGCTCGTTGCCCGGTCCATACCCGAGATGGCATACAAAAGCGTGGATTTTCCGGAGCCGGATGGTCCCATGATTGCAACCATCTCCCCCTCTTTTACTTCAAGATTTACATTCTTTAACACATTATTCTGCCTTTTATCAATTACATAGGTTTTGCAAAGATCTTTTGCACAAAGCAATGCTGCCATAAGATTTTCCTCCGTTTACTCTATATTGGTTGTATCGTTGCTCTTGATCGTCCTGATCTGTAATGCTGTCATTCCCGATGCCAGAATCGTCATAAGGAAAATAATGCCCGGATACAGGAAAAAGATTTTCCACGGACGGATCACATAAGCCACTTTTCCGGCCCCCATCATGCCGAATATCGGATTGCCGATCAGATACGTTGCCGGAATGGAACAGATCGCCGCCAAAAGAACAGCCACAAGCGTAACAATACCGAATCGTATCATATGCCATTCCATCACCCGTTTGTTACCGAATCCCATCGCCTTAAGAACCGCGATCTGGCTTTTCTCGTCCGCAAGAAATGACCGCTCCATCAGAATACATACAAGAATTACAACGATCAGTGTAATTCCAAGAAGCAGATACTGTACCGATTCCATCGTTGATGCCGCGCCCATACAATCATCACAGTATTCTGTGGCATTCATCACTTTTTCATTGTCAAAAAGCTTTTTGATCTTTTCTTTTCGAACCTCAATCTCCTTTGCAGACGGATGATCCTCAAAATCGATCTGATAACTCATGACATTGGCAATATAGGTAAAATCGGTCGGTGCATCCTCGTGAAGCCGTATGACCTCTCCAAGCTGATTCATGCTTTGAAAATAAGCAACCACAACGCAGTCAAGTGTCCCGGTTCCAAAATCGATCGTTACGGTGTCTCCAAGTTTCGCCTCTGTCAATTTGCTGACCGTCGGTGTAATCGCAATCTCATTTTTGTTTTGCGGAACCACCCCTTCGGTATATTCATACGCGGATGCTTTCGTATGGATTCCCTGCTGACAACTGATGGAATAATCTTTTCCGTCAAAATGAACCTTATATTTGTACTGCGTTTCCACACACAGTTTCGCAGGCATTCCGTTTTTCTTAAACAGCGCTTCCGTTTTTGCAAAGTACTCCTCGATCTGCTTTCTTCCATCCGGATTCATACAACTCATCGCTTCCGTCAGATCGGTGTAGTACAGATCACTCCGCGTTCCGAATGTTGTAATAAACGTATCGCTTCGCATGGTTGATGAGACGTTGACAAATACAAGCACAAACAACGTGCATAAAAAGAATGTGGTTATGATCGTCATGTACCGTTTCGGTGCGCTGAACACATCATTGACCGCCATAAAGAAACCGGTGCTTCCATGGCTTTTGACCAGACGAAACGGCGATTTTTTCTTATAACGTTCCCCCGTCTGACCGGAACGGATCGCATCGATCGGAGAAGACTTCTTCACCAGCTTCGTGCAGCGAAAAGCATACAGCAGAATGACAATAACGACCAGAATTGCCCCCAGAACCGACAACAGGAAATGGTTATCCGCCTCCAGAACCATATTGCTGCTGACCGATCGCAGTAACAGATCAGAAAACGGGATACTCATAAAAAATCCCACAAACGCTCCTATTACTGCCAACATCAGATACTTTGTCAGGTAGAGACTCCGGATCTTGAAATTGCTGATACCGATTGCTTTCATCACACCGATCTCACGAAACTCCTCAAAGATCGTAAACGTGATGGAAAACTTTAATACGACAAACGACACGATGATCAGGCAGATACTTAAGATCAGCATCGTAAACGCAACGATCATATCCATGACATAGCACATTTTTATCAGCGAACGTGCGCCGGAAAACATGATGCCCGGAGCCTGTGAGATAGCCGAAGCAATCTCCGATACGCCTGCCTCATCCTCTAGATCAATATAGCTGATCTGCCCCTGATACCCATTGTAAATGGTTTCATCCGAAAGCAGTTTCTTAATCTCCTCTTTATTGAAAAGAAAACGGCTGTTGCCCATCATGGAAGACCCTAAGAGAGCATCTTTTGCCATACCATCCAGCGTTACCGTAAAAGAAATACTGTTGTGCGTAATCCTGATTTTATCGCCCGGCTGCAAATGATTTTTGTCCATAAAATCACCGGTTGCATATGCATGCCCCTGCCTGATCTGGGTAATCTGCTTATTTTCTTTATCAAAGAATTTAAGCCGGCTGTCCTCGATGGACTGGTAGACGACGGAATTCTTTGCCTCCAGATCTTCTCCGTCCATATCTTTCAGATTGGATTTTTCTCCGAATACAACCGGCTCAATGCGATATGTCCGGATGAAATCCATCTCTTGCAGAATCTCATCGATGGTCGCTTTGCTGTCCGCCCCCATCGAGATGACCACATAATCACCGATCCCCGCCTTATCCAGATAGGAATCCGTTCCGTTCATGACGGATACAACATTGCTGATTCCGCTTGCCACGAACATTGTCGCCAGCAGAATAAAAGCAAGCAATATTGCGTTCATTACTTTTTTTCTCTTTAAATCTTTTTTCAGAATACGAAAAAGCATTTTAACGTTCCTCCCCTCGTTTGATGTACTCATCTTACAGGAGAAATTATTAAACAATCCTTAAATGCACATTATGCCTTTCGCACAACGACTGTCGCACAAAAATCATCTTCCTTGATTTCCGCAAATACTTCCCCATCCATTTTTTGCATCAACTGCCGGCTGATATACAGTCCGAGTCCCGAACCGTCTGCCGAACCGACATTGCTTCCGCGATAAAAAGAATCAAACAGATTCACAAGTTCTTCCTGTTTTAAGCCGCAACCGGAATTTCTTACCGTGATCAGCCTGCAGTCCTCTTCCTCCGAAAAATCGATGGAAATACACTTGCCGTCCCCGTATTTGATCGCATTTTCCAAAATGTTCTGCAGCACCTCGATCAGCCGATCCGCATCCCCTTTCAGCAACAGATTGGTGTAGGCTGCAATCTGAAATTCGGTATGCAGATTACGCAGTTTTTCCTCGTAAAGCCCACGGATTGCCTCAACCACCTCGGACAGATACCATTCTCCCGGGTTGACGCTCAGTTGCAGGAAATCCTCCCTCGATGCAAGCGTGATCTCATTGACATACTCCTCAATCTCTTTTACATTCTTTTCTATTCCGCTGTACGCTTCGGCGCGCCGCTCTCCGGTCGTATAAAGTTCCTCCGCCAAAGCCTTCGCATACAGCCGGATTGCAGATAGCGGTGTCCTGATGTCATGTGTCAGCGACAGGATCAATGTCTTTTTCTCTTTTTGCAGCGCCAGTTCTTTTTCTTTGTTACTCTCCAAAGTTTCGCGCAGCATATCCATTCCCCATAGGAATCTGCCTAAGAATTTGCTTTTCTCGGCTTTGACCGGCACCGAAAGATTTCCTTTCGCCAGTTCCTCGGTCAGCGACTGCATCTGCTCAAACGGCTTTATGATCTTCTTTCCGATATAACAAATCAGAAAAACAGACAGCAAAAACAGAATTCCCGAGGCAATATCCATGAGAACCCAGGTTCTGTCGTCTGTCTGTGTATAAATGATCCTGTAGATTGTTTCGGTTTTATCCTGCACACGCGAAATGCACGGTTCCTGATTATTTGCTGTCACATAATAAACGATATTCGCAAGTGCAATAATAAGCAGCTCCACTCCACAAAACTTTGCTGCAAATTTTTTGTAATTATTCATATCGGTATCCCGTTCCCCAAACCGTAATAATGTGTTTCGGCTTCTTCGAATCCTGTTCTATCTTTTCTCTCAGCCACTTGATATGTACCGTGAGCGTCTGCGGCTCCGATTCACTGTTGCTTCCCCAGATGCGGTTGAACAGGTATTCTTTCTTCAATGTCGTTCCTTTATTTTCGACCAGCAGTTTCAGCAGCTGGAATTCCTTTTCCGTGACATTGACCGGTGTTTGGTTCACGGTGAGTGTCTGCGTGACATTGTTCAATTTCAGATTGTCGCATACGATTTCGTCCAATGCATATTTTCGTTTGAAAATGCCGTTGATCTTGGCAATCAGAATATCGATATCATAAGGCTTACAGATGTAATCATCCGCGCCGATCTGCAAGCCTTTTAATGTGCTTTCCTTGTCGTCTCTTGCAGTCGCGATCATAATATGTGCGTTTGAAGTCTCCCTTATTTTGGAACAGACGGAATAACCGTCCACCCCCGGCAGACCGATGTCAATCACAACAAGATTGGCACCGTACTGCTCAAAGATCTGAAGTGCCTTCTCCCCAGTGTCCACAAGGCTCACCGTATAATTTTCTTTTCGCAGGAAATCGCACAAAAGTGTTCCGATCTCCCTGTTGTCCTCTACGATAATAATGTCCGGCATTATTTTACCTCATGTCCTGTCACGACCTCAAAGTGATATTTTACAATTCCAAGGTCAATCCTGGAATAAAAACCACCAAGATTTTTGGCTGTTACAATTCCGTTTTTCAGTTCAAAATAAAACTTCTGCTGATTGACAGCAGTTGGTGCAAGACTTACCGCTTCCATACCTTTTTCAAACCATTCGTTCTTCTGATCCGCCTGTCCAAGTTCTGCGATACTTTTGCTTTTATGTGGAACTCCCTGTGTTTCTCCATATCCCAGTGAGATAATAATGAGTAGCTTCTGTCCTCTTTTGATCTGCGCTTTTGATTTTCCATGCGTCATTGCCACCCAGCAGGTATTAAGCCCAAGTTTCTGACATTTCAGCACAATCTTCTCGCCATAATATCCTGCCTTTTCCTGATCATTCTTATTTCCGACAATCGCGATATAATTCTTTACATTTTCAAATTTTCCGTAATGAGCCATAAATGAATCAAAACATTTCGGTTCATCATAAAAAACCTGTATCGACAGTTTACTTTCCGCATTAACATCTTTTATCAACGCATTGATTTTTTCTCTCTTTGAAGATTCAATTGCCTGATTTTTATACTGTCTTACGCTGTGTCGCGCTTTCATGGTCTCTAATATATCCATTTTAATATCCTCGCTTTCGTTCAACTCCTAATATATAAGTGTAGGGTTTCAGTACCCAACAGCCAGTTGGGACTTAATCCTCTCATTGTTTAAGCTGTATAATGATTAGGCATCGGTCTGACGACACCTCCTAGGACCATTGGCGTCCGTACGAAAGCCTGTCAGCCAGCCTGTCATTGCAGCCGTTCGATTTATGCAGGTTGAACTACTACTTCACGTTCGTTTGATACCCCAGGAGATTGAATAGGCAATGAGAAATGCTGGAATCCATGCAAATTCACTTTTGGAGGTACGTAGAATGTACAACGCAGTAGGTATTGATGTTTCAAAGGGTAAAAGCACCGTTGCAGTCCTGCAGCCTGGCGGCACTGTGATCCGTAAGCCCTTTGATGTCTCCCACACATCCCAAAACCTCAATGAACTGGCAGATTATTTGAGTTCATTAGACGGCACCACAAAGATCGTTATGGAGTGTACGGGTAGATATCATGAGCCTATGGTAAAGGCTCTATCCGAGGCTGGATTGTTTGTTTCCATTGTAAATCCTCACCTGATTAAAAACTTTGGCAACAACTCCCTGCGCAAGGTGAAATCGGATCCGGCGGATGCCCGCAAAATTGCCCGCTATACGCTTGACAACTGGACGGAACTGCGCCAATATTCAGGTATGGACAATACACGTACTCAGTTAAAAACTTTAAACTCTCAATTCAGCTTCTTTATGAAGCAAAAGGTTGCCGCAAAAGCAAATCTGATTGCACTGTTGGATAATACTTATCCTGGTGTAAACAAACTCTTTGACAGCCCCACCCGTGAGGACGGGAGTGAAAAATGGGTTGACTATGCTTATTCTTTCTGGCATGCGGATTGTGTCCGCAAGATTGGGTTAAAGGCATTTACAGAACGCTACAAGTCTTTCTGTAAGAAGCACCACTATATCTTTCAACAGGACAAGCCCGAAAAACTGTTTAATGCCTCGAAGGAGTTGGTTGCCGTCTTTCCAAAGGAGAAGACTTATAAGCTGTTGATCCAGCAAAGCATCCAGCAGTTAAATCTTGCCTCCGAACATGTAGAACGACTCCGCAGGGAAATGAACGAACTGGCATCCACACTTCCCGAATACAGCACCGTAATGGGCATCTATGGCGTTGGGAAAACCTATGGCCCCCAGCTCATCGCTGAGATCGGCGATGTATCCCGGTTTACCCACAGGGAAGCACTGACCGCCTTTGCGGGCGTAGACCCCGGTGTTGATGAATCCGGCCAGCACAAGTCAAAGAGCAACAGGGCTTCAAAGGTCGGCTCCGCAAGGCTGCGCAAGACATTGTTTCAGATCATGACAACCCTGTTGCAAAATGCTCCTGAAGCCGATCCGGTGTACCGTTTTCTTGACAAAAAACGGTCTCAGGGAAAGCCTTACTATGTCTACATGACAGCCGGAGCGAATAAGTTCTTACGCATTTACTATGGTAAAGTCAAAGAGTGTCTGCGGAACTTAGAACAGACAGAATAACACCCTTTTCTATATCACCCCTTTCAAAGCCGGCATTTTTGGCGGCTTAAAAGTTATGCACAAAATATCAAATCGGATTTTTGAAATTTTCTTCAAAAAACACTTGACTTTTTATTAGCAGGCTTTCGTAATCTAAAAATAATGACTACGAAAAAACTATAACACTTTATAAGAATGCGTGATCCGACGAAGCGGAAAAGTGTTCCGTTACGACCGGAAACACTGATCCGTTGCTAGCGGAATCGGTGATCCGATGAAGCGGAATTTGCAGCAACCCTACCTAAAGCAATAAAATACATTACCAACCCACATAAAACGGATGATAAAATCCTTGTATCCACCTTTGCCTGTGGTGTGGAAACTGCCCCTTATGATTTCAATTTTGCACTATCAAAAACCAAGCAATCCGATCCTAACAAAGCATTTCATCTGATACAGTCTTTTGCTCCCGGCGAGGTGTCCTATGATGAAGCACACAGGATTGGAATCGAGCTTGCAGATAAATTATTAGAGGGTAAATATTCCTATGTAATATCCACCCATATCGACAAAGGACATATCCATAGTCACATTATTTTTTGTGCCGCCGATAACATCGAGCATAAGAAATATAATGACTGCAAACGCACCTATTACCACATACGGGAACTAAGTGATACCCTGTGCAAAGAACATAATTTATCCGTTATCAATCCATCCCAAAATAAAGGTAAAAGATATAAGGAATGGCAGGCAGAAAAGAATGGAACTTCCCTAAAAGTCACTCTGCGAAAAGATATTGATGATGCCATCAATTCCTGTTCTTCTTATGAGGATTTCATTGCTCTTATGAAAGCAAAGGGATACGAAATAAAAGGCGAGGATTTGACCGACAGCAATCTAAAATATATCTCCTTCCGACCACTGGACAGGGATAGATTTATTCGTGGTAGTGTCCGCTCATTGGAAGCTGATTACACAAGGGAACGAATCAGCCAGCGTATCGAGGAAAAGAACAAACAGCAGGCAAAGAAAAAGGTATCCTTTGTCAAAAAGAAGCTCTCAACCGATTACTCCCGCAAAGAGCTTATTGATACCTCACAAGAGAAATTCAAACAGAGTCCCGGACTGAATCATTGGGCAACCATACAAAACCTAAAAATAGCCGCAAGCAGTTATGCAGGCGCGGATTCCATAGAGGATTTAGAGGATAAAATATCGTCCAAATCCACACTTGCCAAGACTTCCCGCCAATCCCTTATTGACACAGAACATCAGTTAAAGGAATTAGGCGAAATCTTAAAATATGCCAGAGATTATCAGACTAACAAAGTCTATAATTTCCGTTATAAAAAATCCAAAGACCCTGATGCTTATTTCCGTAGACATGAAACGGAATTAACCCTATATGACGGTGCTGAAAATATGCTGAAACGCTTCGGAATCAATCCTAAAAATCTTGATTTGGAACAGCTCCAAGCAGACTATAATGCTCTGCAAGTAAAGAAAACTGAATTGCAGAGAACCTATAAGTCTGCTGAAAAGGAAGTTGCCGATTTGAACCGGAAACTTGCCAATATCAAACAGTATCTTCATCAGGAGCAGACTCCAGAACAAAGCAATGTGAAAAAAATTGAACAAAGTCTATAAAGTAAATGAAAATAGAGGAGCCGAATGATTATCCAGTTCGGAGCTCCTCTATTTTCCGTATAAGTTTCTCATTAAATCGCATTGACCAATTTCTTTCTTTTCTATTTTAGCCATTTAAATTCTGCAATAAAACCATTAGTATCTTCCATTAGTTCTTTATTAATGCTTGATATGCTTTATATGCATTTATCATTCCGCCAGATTTTGTCAGCTTATCCATCCCTTTTATTGAAGTAACATTGCTTTTATCTGTTATCACCTTCTTTATATCTTTAGGTTTTGCATCTGGTTTACTTTGCATAAGCAAACTGCACACCCCCGTAACGAATGGTGTAGCTACTGATGTCCCATTTGCTTTTATAAAACCGCTATCTCCATATAACCCTACCACATTTTCGCCTGGTGCCACAACATCCACCATATTTCCATAATTTGATGTTGGATATAACTTTCCTTTTTTATCCACTGCCGCAACAACAATACCATTCTCTAATTCATAACAAGCTGGATAAATTCTATTGTATTCAATGTTACATGCATTATTTCCTGCCGCAATAACAAATAGAATATCATTTGCCCATTCCATAACCTTTTTTTCTTCTATAGAAAATGATTTTCCCGAAAAACTACAATTAATTATTTTAATATTATGTTTTAATGAATATTTGACAGCTTTAACAAATGCATCAGAAGATTTAATTTTACTTGAATTATTTTCTCCAAAAATTTTTAATGAAGTTATGCAAGAGTTTTCAGTTATTCCACATATACCATAATCATTCAGCGGAATTGCCGCAATAATTCCTGCTACACTCGTCCCATGATCATCGTACTCACAGTAACCCTTACTATCTTCTTTTCTGTTTACGACAAAATCATATGCTAAATAGGGATTAACATAATTTTTCAAACAACAATGATTATAATTAATACCAGTATCTGCAATCCCTATGCCTACATTTGTTTTTTTTATATAATTCCATAATGGTAATATATTTATATCTAATCCACTTTCTTTATTTAATAATCCCCATTGATACTTAAACATTGTATTAGAAGGTTCCAAAATTAAATTTATTTTGAAAAATATATATGTTTTTTTTTCAACATTCCCATCATTTTTCGTATTGATTTTAATATAATATCTATTTCTATATAGCAATGTTCTTGCATGCTTATACTCATAACCGTAATCGTTTATATTGCACAGCAAAAAATCCTCTGATTTTTCATCACATATTTTGACTTGCAATTGCCTATTACTATTACATATTATTTCATAACTACCAGTTCTGGGTGGATAAAAAAATAATTGCATATTTTTTTCCAATACTTCTTTAAATTCATACTGTACTCCTGCCAATACATCCATCTACATATCTCCATATCAATCTTCACTAATTTTATGTTCAAATCTACTAACGCCTATTTTATAAATAAATAGAGCTAATATTATCAATAGTACTCTCCCCAACCATAATTCTTTCCCAAAGGTAACATAATAACCTTGTTCTTCTATTCCCACAATTCTTATTGTTAATGGCATACTTACATATACATTTCCAGAAATTAACGAGACAAAAATCCATACATAATATATGCCATAAACAACAATATCTTTGACAAACAACATTCTTAATCCCATAATCAACAATATGGCAACTGAAATATGTGCAATTACAATAACTATATTTACTAGAAATAATTCTATGTATACTTTTCCTCCCAACAAAAAATTTATAATAAATGCCAAAAATTGACCACTCACAAATCCTACTACCAACATTATTATCCCCGAATATGCATATGATTTAATTTCTTGTTGCACACTCTTAGTATAGATAATTTTATAATCCCTTATTGCTATAAGTTCATCTTCATTAAACATAAGATGTATCATAAATATGCAAGTAAATATTATAAATACTTGTTGAAAATTATATCTATAAATACATTGTTCATAATTCTCAACAACAAAATATGTCTTATTGTCAAACATAGCCAACGCAAAGAAATTAAAAGCACATAATATCCAAAATATATAATTTCTTTTTAGCAATGCACATTTTGTAAATATATCTCTTTTCAGATTCATACATTCTCCTTAATAAATAGCATTCAATATTTCAACAACTTTTTTATTTTCATAAATTTCTTTAAAATCTTCTTTTAATAAGTTAATAAATTCTTCATCTGAACTTATCTCTTTTTCATATATACTTGTATATAACACATCGGTATATTCTGGATAATCAAAATATACAATATATGCTATTTTCTTTACATAATTATATTTAGTCGCTGGAAGCCTCAGCATTTCATCATGATATTCTCTATAATAATCATATATTTCTCTTGAAGATTCCAGCTCTAATCTATCCGATACCTTTTCCAAAATTCCCATGCTGTATCCATTAATAACATGTCTTGTGAATTTGCTTTCATCATACCCAGATACATTCATTTCCATTTCAACAGAAACTTCTTCTAAAAAACATTTAAGCAAATCCGAATTTTCAAAATACAACATATTAGGAGATACTATGTTGATATTTAAAATATTATCATTTATTTCTATTGGTTTTACATCTAAACCTTTAATTAACCACATCATTTCTGGAAGATACTGTTCTTGCACATATACATTCCCAAATAATAATTTTTTACCAGACACAGTATAATATTCGTCTTTCATTAATTCTATTATACTTTCTATATCTACAATTTGTATATCAGATATCCCCCTATAGTTTATATTAGATTGATCTGAGCTTTTTTTATATTCTTCATTCATTCCATTATAATAACGACATAATGTACTCTGCAAAAAGACAGCATATAATGCTATAAATAACAATATAATCAAAACAGGTGTTTTTCTCTTTTTCTTTGTGTTGATTTTAACATTGCAATATGCTAAAGTAAAAAACAATAATGCAAATAAAATATAATTTACAATACACTCTGCATTTAAATTATTTACTGTAAATATAGGTTCACTCACAATAAACATATGACTTGATGCCTTATAGTTATATGGATTACAGAAAACAAAATTGTAAATTCCAAATAAACCAATCAAAGCAACCCCTATCCCCTTTATTTTCAAACTACCACACACAGTTCCCAGTGAAATTGCATAAATATATTGAATAAATACAATTACGATAGCATTAATCCAATATGCTTCAAAACCTACTAAAAGCTGTAACAATAGAACTGGTAGCCATAGCAGATTAGTTATTATACACAAGAAAATCAAAAAAACATACCTTTTAACATTACTTAATTTTCCTAAACACAAAATATGTTTTCTGTCATTTTTTAGGTAAATATCAAAAGTAAGGCACACATTCATAGCAATCCAAACAAGTATTATATAATTCCCGGTCACTTTCCATGTGATATCTCCAAATTGCAAAAAAAACACTAACAACAATATGCCTATATTTGCAATATAACGAATTAACTTATTGTTATAAATTTCACTTTCTACTATTTTCAAACTTTTCAAAGTCAATCTAATCATTTAAACACCTTCATTCATATTGATTACATAGAAGTATGCATCTTCAAGGGTCGGCTTCACATTATTATTACCGCTTTCAGCTATATACCTTATTTCTATACCCTCTGGTTTTCTAATTAATGAAATTATCTTTCCGTAATGTTCTTCAAAAATTTCACTATCACTTCTTACATTTTCAACAAAAACTCTATTTTCTACTTTCTTAAGCAATGTATCTACAGAACCACAATATACAATTTTTCCAGCTTTCATAACCCCAATATTTTCGCACAGCATTGCAACATCCGATATAATATGCGTTGAAAGAATTATGTTAGTTTTTTGTTTTCGATTATTCAAAATATTTCGAAAACGTAATCGCTCAGTTGGGTCTAATCCCACAGTTGGTTCGTCCAATATCACATACTTTGGATTACCCAATAATGCCTGTGCAATCGCAACCCTCTGCTTCATACCACCTGATAATTTGCTAATCATTACATTCTCTTTCTCTTTTAAATTAAATTCATTTAACAAATCTAAAATTTGAGTTTTAACACCACTTATCCCTTTTAACAACGCAATATATTCTAACATTTCATACACAGTAAGTTTTTCAAAAAAATCAAATTTTTGTGGGAGATAACCAATCATACTCCGAATACTACTTGTATCCTTTGCAATATCAAAATTATCATAATATACTTTACCTTTATCTACCACAGACACAGTTGCCAATATCTTTAACAAACTGCTTTTTCCTGCGCCATTTTCACCTAATAATCCAAAAGTTCCTTCAGGAATCTTTGTGCAAATATTATCTAACGCTTTTGTTTTTCCCATATTATATTGCTTTGACAAGTTTTTTATCACAATCGACATCTAGTTTTCTCCTTCCGAATCCGACTCATATGATTTTATTTTATTAAACATTTGTTTATATATACTATTTCTAGCAAGCAATTCTTCCACTTTCCCATCTTCTATAATCTTTCCTCCCTTAAATACTATAGCTCGTTCAGCATAATTATTTACAATATACAATCGATGTGTTATCAAAATACAAATCGATTGACACATCTTTTCCTTCAATAGCTTATACATATTTTCTTCTGTAATAACATCTAATGCTGAACTAGGCTCATCAAAGATACAAACTTCTGCATCTTTAATAAGCGTACGCACAAAACTTACTTGCTGCCATTCGCCCCCGGATAATTGAATACCCTTATCAAATTTACTTCCCAAAGTAGTATCAAGTCCCTTAGGTAATTTATCAACAAAACTTATTATTCCTTTTTTTTGTATATTCTTCACTTGAAAATTCAATTCATTTTCCAAAATCTCCCCATTACCAAGTAACAAACTATCTCTTAAGTTAAACTCATACTTGACATAATCTTGAAATACAACTCCTAATTTTTTTCGATACGAAATTTTATCAATACTACGCAACGAAAGTCCATTAATCAATATATCCCCTTCATACTCATCATAGAGTCCACAAAGCAATTTAATGAATGTGCTTTTTCCTGAACCATTTCCACCGACAATTACTATTTTATCGTCTTCGTTAATAGTACAATTTATCTTTTCTAATACATATGGTAATTCTTCTCTATATCTAAAACTAACATTATAAAATTCAATTTTTCTAATTTTATCAATTTTAATTAAAGATTCATTTCTAATATCGTTTTTCTCATTCATATTCAAAAAATTTAATATATTGCTAATATATCTAATCTTATTATATATATTAGCAATATTATCAATAGTAATATTAATAGATTTTATCGAATTCCATACACAATTAATATATGTACTCGCAGTACCTATATATATTTTTTTTTGAATTACCTCAACAAGAACCCGCAATAATATAAATATTCCAATAATATTTTGTAGAAAATTAAACAAGACAGAATTAAAAACCTTATATCCCAGTATTTTTTTGTCTTTGGCTATAAATCGCAAATACATTTTATTAAATCGCTGGAACAATTCATTTTCTATATTTAATATTTTGTTTTCTTTACAAGATATTACATCACTTATAAGTGTCCTATAATAACTTATTTTTCTTGAATCTGATGCCCTCTCACGCATCACTTTGTATTCATATTTTCCTATTATAATTGCAAAAATTGCAGATATAACAGGAACGAACATTAGTATGAAAAAAACATACCATTTCCACATAAACAAAATCACAATATGACCAAACAAAGAAATCGCATTTGAAAATACATTAAATATACTTATTATACACTGATAGGGAGTCTGCGTTTCCTGTATAGCGCGTTGCATTTTATCATATGTTTCTGAATCTTCATATTCTTTCAAATTTAAGGATATACACTTATTAATAATCAAACGATGAAATTCATAATTCAGATTAACTTTTAATATACCTTGGATATACTCATATAAATTATCAAGCAAACTCCCTAATATAATTGAAACAAAATATGTTATTAATAACTTTAAAAATACATATTCATTTATATCTAAACCACTTTGTGCTGCATTTAGTATTTCCTGAAGTGATACTAAAGTGACAAATGGCATAACTGTTTTTAATAACAGAACGCTACATAGTATAATTATATACTTCTTCTTATGAATCCAACAAATTTTAAGAATTTGAAACAATATATTTTTTTCATTCATTGTTCTAATGCCCCACTTTAATAGTTTACATAGAAAAAGCTCTATAAACTTACAGCAAAGCTTACAGAGCCTACTCTAGTGGTCACATTGGATAATACTTAACCAATATGCGTACACTCAGTTCCAAAATCACAAGAACCACAATCGTTGTCATCAGAATCTGTTGCATCACAACTATCACAGCGATCCTTTGCATCACAGAAAACACACCAAGATGGCTCTCTATCATTATCTACACTTGTAATGATATTCTTATTAATCTGCTTCATTCTGTCTTCACCTCCCTGTACTATATTTTATATGTAAACTATTTCACTACATATAACGATTGATTATTCCAACAATAACTTTTTTTCTTCTTCTGACATATGAATAAATAACTCAAGCAATCTATCTACAGTCTTTACTCTAAATTTACAATGATTCTCAGATGGCTCATTTATATAACCACTAGCAAAATAATTCTCATTTATGCAACCACCGCCACACACACTACGAGCCAAACACGTTTTACACTTTTCAAATTTTGACAATTCTACTTGTGAATAAAATTCTGTATTGGTTATCTCACGACAAGATACATTTCCTAATACAGCTTCATCCAAACCTACAAAACGATGACATGGATATATTTTCCCATCAATATCAACAGCCATCATATTAGTGCCAGAACCACATCCCTTACTTCTTATACCATCGTGGTTAAATTTTTTTAATATGTTTATAAATGAATGATATTTTTTTACTTCCTTGATGTTTCCATCTTTAATCATCTTTTCTAACCTATCATATAACTTCATCGTAAACTCACATAAAATTTCATAATCCAAACCTGACAATAAATTATCAGCCTCAGCCCATGCTACACGCTTATATTTTAAATCTTCAATAATATGTTTTAAATTTTCATCTACATCAAGATTAGGCGGTGCAACAGTTGCTCTTACTGTAATATTATTCTTCAAATTTACAGTTTTGGAATTTATATCATTGTAAGCACCTATTTTATTCGCATAATATCGATTAGCATCATTGGTTCTTCGTGTTCCATCCATGCTTACAGTAACAGAAAATTTATTTTCCTTTATAAATTGTTCTATTTCCGGAGTAATTAGTGTCGCATTTGTCGTCATCGAATATGTGAATTCCCTATTATTCATTTTTCCAATATTTGCCGCATACTCTACAACTTTTTTTATCAATTCAAAGTTTAGTAATGGCTCTCCACCAAAAAAACAAATATTAAGTTTCTGTTCTTCTGTATTGGAAACAAAAAAATCTACAGCATTTTTTGCAACTTCATATGTCATATATCCCATATTAGAATATTCACCACCATCACCATAACAATATTTGCATCGTAAATTACACGCTTGTGAAATCATAAGCGTTAAACTTGTTGCGTTCATACTTTTCTTCTTTAAAACAGCTTTTTGATATAGTTTTTCTAAATATTTCTTATTTTCCTCAGTAATAATGATAAAATTATCTTCAAGAAATTTTTTTATATCATCGTTCTGAATATCCTCAATCCTCGTATCGCTAATTAAAATATCATATTCCTGTTGCTCTAGTAGAAAAATACCATTGGTAATAACATTGTATAAATAAAAATTTTCATCCACTCTTTTTATGTAATGCGGATAAAATCCGTCCTTATTATTATATTTAGCATTCATCTCGTTAACTTTTCCTCCATGCATAATAGGGTTTGCCTATAATACCACTTCTCTTTGTTTTTGTCAATATTACCATTTTATCGACCTATCTTTTTATTGACTTATTTTCTATTTATATTATATAATTAAGGTTTTGATACGCTAAACATTATTACCGTATAATGAAGTATTTTCATCCATCATAAATATACCTTATTCTTAGCCCATTTCTCCCTTTTTTAGAATAAAAAAACAGGATACAGCCCACAAGAGCCATACCCTGCCACTACTTTATTCTGCCGATTCAATATCGAGCTTAGCAAATACCTCATCCGACATTGCTTTCAACTTATCTACCACACGCAAAGACAAATCAATCATTTCCTCATCATCCAGATGTGGAATGGCATTGCTTATATCCCGCATTACCTTCGTCCTGTTTTTGCTTGCAAAAATACTGATTAAATTACTTTCTTCTACCGTAAATATTGTATTCATAGTCTACATCTCCCTCTGATTTTTCTTTACATTTTCCTGTGCTTCAGCCGCCTTATCATTTCCGGCAATGATTGCCTTTTTCTCGGCAAGGCGTTCCTTTAGGGACACCCTTCCACGAGGTTTATCCATTTCTTTTCTGTTCGCTTCTTTTTTCACCTTTTCAGCACCGTTGTTTAGAACATTGTCAATCATATTGTAATTCTGTTCTTCCACTTCCTCCACCTTTGCAAGTGGCTTATATTCTGACAGTTTATCAAGCAGCTCCTTTGCCCGTTCCACTTCCTCCGGCACAACACCTTCTGTAACGATTTCACGCAGTATATCAGAAATACGCTCCGTTCCCTCTGTCTTAATTTCCTGTGATAATTCTTCCACATTCTCCGACATATTTCGCACCGTATCATGGTAAAGAATCTCGTCATAATCAAAACACAATCGGTCAAATTCCACCGCCAGTTTCTCCTCCTCAGAAAGCTGTGGCATACGCTTTTCCCATACCTTTGCTTCAAGCTCCGGAGATAAGTTTCCGTCAATCTCCCTATCCGGTAATTTGGCAATCAGTTCTGCCACCATTTCCATTGCTTTCGGCTCATTGGCAATATCAGGCACATACTGCAACACATCCAAATCAATGCTTTTCGTACCTGCTATATCAATGGCAATGTCATTCTCCACATCTTCTCCTGCCCTGTGCAGATTGATACCGATTGCAGGAATACCATTCATACGCTCCGGTGGAATCTTTTCAAAAAGAGCAATGGCTTCCTCTACCGTAGGGATATTCTCATAAAATTCTCCCATATTGTGAAACTCTCCACACTCCGCAACCGTCAGGGTAATCTCCACTTCCGGCTTCTGCTTTTGGACATCCTGTCCAGAGGTGTCCTGCACTTCTGTTTCCTGTACTTCGTTTTCCTTGCTACCACGAATTTCAGCAAGGACAGCTTCTCTGTCATCGCCTAAATCAATGATTTCATCGCCATCCTCAATATCTACGGTCTGCTCTGCTAAGCCACTCATAGCTTTTTCCTCTGTTATTTTCTGCTCGATTGCACTCTCCAAGAAAAACTCCGGCACTTCCACAAATCCTACAAAATCCACAAAATGTGCTGTTTCTTTTCCGTCACGATTTAACACCACAATATCTCCTACCGACAGAGAATGCCCTGTAAAATCTTCCGGGCAGTCAATATTGAACTTGGTATAAATCCCTTCAAGGTGCATACCCTCTGTCCATTCGCCCTCATATTTCAGTTCATAATTCTTGCCTTCCACTTTCAAATCATGGGCTTTTAATGACTCCAGATTTTCAAAATGATACTGCCATAATTCATCATCCGATTTTAACTGATAAATCTTATATGTATCCTGTGATTTTTCCTCTGATACAGTTTCTTCCGCAACAGGCTGTGTGAGTTCATTTTCCTGCTCCATATCATTCTCCCAGTCTAAGCTGCGTTCACGCATCCAGTCCTCTTTTTCTATGCCGAAGATACCGCCATGTTCTTCTATTTCTTCCCTGTCATCTGCCATTGTTTCCGAACCATCCACATGAAGCAGATAAATAGGGTAATCATCATCCCACAGTTCCAATGCCCTGTCCTTTGTAAGTGGCAGCATTTCCGACCAGTCATATCCGTAATCGTGCATTTCATATAAACCAATCATCGGGTCCGGCAGTTCGTCAATCTCTGCCTGTGCTTCTGCCATAACCGCTACTGCCTCTGCAAGTCCCTTATCTTCCGTCAAGGCAAGTTTCTGTGCAAGAGCCTTCGTCTTGTCAAAATCATCCGTTTTATAGGCATAATTCACAATCAGATTTTTCTCATCCGATGTAAAAAGCGTTTTATTTGCTTCCAATGCTCCAATCAAGGCTTCTGCCTTTTCCATAACGGATAGGTTTTCTTCTGCCTGCTGTTCCCTTGCTTTTGACACATCCACAATCTCATCCCTGTCCGTAAAATAGCGTACATCCAAGTGATACTCCTCAAATTCCTTTGTATCCTGATTGGCAATCTCCGTAGTCCATGCACCTTTACTTTCCAAATAAGCCTGCACACTCAGCTTGTCATCCTCACTCATATCCGCTAACGCTGCCACAAGTTCCTGTGCATCCATTCCTCTGACATTTAACAGACTGTACTCGGATAAGTCCGTAGTCTGTACCAATAACAGGCTTTCCTTCTCCTGTGCCTGTTCCATGGCACGCTCTAACTGTAACGCCTGTAACTGCCCCTCAATCCCTGTAATCAGCTCCGATGCAGTCCTGCGGATCGTATCAAGGGATGCTTTTAATTCCGTCATTTCCTTGCCACTACTCCACCCTGCGATATACCCAAAGGAATAATCGGAAGTATCAATTCCAAAGTGCTGGCACACCGTATAGGCAATGCTTCCACCTCTTTCGTGTTCCGGTCTTTTCTTGCCTGCTCGTCCTGTTCCACCTCTTTATTATGCAACATGGAATGCGCCACCTCATGAATCATGGGCTTTAAGGTCTGGCTCTCGCTCATGTTCTCCTGCACCGCAATACGCCCTGCTTCCCGTCAAAATACCCTTTCGATTCGTCTGCGATTTCTTCCATCTCAATCGGAACCGGAGAGACAGCTTCCACCGCATGGATCATATCCTGGTATCCTTCCACATCTGACAGAAGCTCCTTGGCTTCCAGTTCCGGGAGCGGTTTTCCATCCGTCTGTGACACATCAAATACCGACATCTCCCGAAATGCCGGAATCGTAATCTCTACTTCCTCTTTCTGTGGATTGCCGTCACGGTCAAGCATGATCTCCTGTGTGACCGGATCAATCTTGTCATGCTCCTCTTTGATTTTATAGGGTGCGGGCGCAAGAATACGGATTGCTTTCTCCCCTTTATTCACATGACGGTCAAAGTTCTTCTGCCATGCCTTATAGCCTGCCACAAGGGATGCTTCCGGCTTCTGCATGGCGATCAGAAGCGTATTGTTAAAGCTGTAATTATGAAATTTTGACATCGTGGAAAGATAATTTTTGTAACTGTCGCTGTTAAAAAGTTCTGTCAGTCCACGTTCCAGCTTGTCTGTAAGTTCCTGTACTTTTTGTTTCTCTGTTTGATTATCTGCCATAGATTACCTCCATTTTTGCATGACAAAAGGCAGCCCGCTATGGACTGCCTTTTAATAAAAAAGCAATTAAGATTCTTACTTCTTAATTGCCCTTCCTACATTATAGAATTTTTGTTAAAACGATACCCCACACCCCAAACCGTTTGTATATAAATTGGCTTACTTGGGTTATCCTCTATCTTCTCCCTTATATTACAAATATGGCTCATCACTATATTGTAATCACCAAAATATGGTTCCTTCCAAACAAAATTGTATATTTGCTCTTTACTATACACCTTCCCCGGACTACTTGCTAATAGATAGAGTATTTCATATTCTGTAAATGTTAAATCTATCTTGTATTTTTCTTTCCTTACTAATCGGTTTGTATCATCTATTTCCAAGCCATTAAAACATAAAACTCTTTTTTTGCATTCAGCTACTTGTACCGTTTTTGCTCCTATGCTTGCCAAAGATATAATATAATTCATAATTTCTTTCTCATCATCTTCAAATGTAAATACTAACATTTTCCCATAATATCCACCACCTTATTGTTTTTTATAAATTCATCAATTCTAATACTTCAAAAAGTCCCGAATATAAATTTACATATTCTCATAAACAACTTTCAGGGTTATTTCCCTTTGATTAAATAATGCATAAAATAACCCTGAAATATTCGTTTCCCTATATTATTAAATAAATGAAATAAGATCACTCATTGGAATACGTTGTGAATCATGTCTGTCTGCATCAGCCTCTTCATTTGTATATCCAAGTGCCAAAATATTTATCGGTTCGAGTTCCTCCGGTAAATTAAATTCATTCTTTAAAATATCTGGCTTAAAATAACAAATCCAAACAGATCCTAACCCTTGTTCTGTAGCTGTAAGCATCATATGATCCGTAATAATAGATGCATCTATATCTGTTGTTTTCATCCCATCATATGGACGAGTCCATGCTTTAGTCGTATCTGCACATACAATAATTGCAATAGGAGCATTATAAATATTGGCAGCTTTTGCAAGTTTTTGTTTAGATTCTTCACTTTTCACTACCAATAATTTGACAGGCTGCATATTCGCTGCTGTAGGTGCCACATGAGCAGCCTCTAGAATCATATTTAATGTTTCTTGAGGAATTTCCTTATCAAGATAAGATCTCACTGAAAATCTTTTTTTTGCAATATCTAAAATATTCATTATTAAAGCATCTCCTTTAAATTGTTATTGTTTTGACTAGTCAAATTGATTATAATGGAGTAGATATAAAAAATGCAAGAACGTACTTATTTGTTATATACTAACCTAAAAGAAAGTGATGGTGTAAAAATGTCAAAAGAATATAATTGCCCAGTTGATGCAACCATATCAAAAATCGGAGGTAAATATAAAGCCGTAATATTATATCATCTTGAGAATTGCACACTTAGATATAATGAAATCCGAAAAAGAATTCCCTCTATAACAGACAAAATGCTTGCCCAGCAATTGCGTGAACTCGAAAATGATAATTTGATTATTAAAAAAATATATCCTGTAATACCTCCCAAAACAGAATATAGTCTGAGTGAATTAGGTAAAACATTGGTTCCAATATTAGATTCTATGTGTGAATGGGGACAACAATTTATGTCCACAGACTGTACATACTAAATTAAATACTACAGAACATATCATAAAATCTGGTCTTTTCCTTTTGCCTTATCCACTGCATCCCTTCCTGCAGGTGTCCCAGACACCCTTGCCTTCATTTCGGAGAGTTTCCCCTTCAATGAAGTCCGTTCTGCTGGTCGGTCTGCAAGTTTTCTTTCCGGTTCTGCTTCTTGCGTTTCCTCGTCCATGCCAATTGCATCATTCCCTTTTTCATCCATGTTCAGGAGAGCGTTCAGTGCCGTCAGACGATCCAGCTTCTCACTAAGCTCTGCTTCCTGCGCAAATGGCTTATTTACCTCCGCTTTTGCTGTTTCAAGCTGATGTTCCACATTGGATAGCTTCGTCTGTGCTTCCTCAAGCTGTGCCGGCATTGCTTCCAGTGCATTGTTGATACGGGTGATATTGCCGAGCGGATCCGTGCCGACTTCCATCGGATGGCTCATGGCTCCTTTGACATTCATTACAAACTTATTGTTGAAAGAATCAAAGGCCACATTCAGCTTAAACCCAAGGTATTCCCACACATCTGCACTGGCATTGATGCCCTTGATTTCCTTGCACATGGCAACCATACTATCAAAGCCTGCACCCTAACCGCTCTGTAGCTAGCAGTTTCGATTTTAACCTCACGGTTTAAGTCTCCAAATAGAACTGTATGAGTCCCTATTGACCTTCTTTCTGTAACGAGGGGATATGTGCCATTTGTTGAATTTGTTCTTCCAGTCTCTCAGCCAGTCTAAGGAATTCCACTGAATACCTTTCCAGAAAATTCCTGTACTTGAATAATTCAGAAAGTCCATAAAACATCTAAGCAGCTCATTATATATAATATACCCTTTGTTTGTAACAGCAGTATCGCTAGTGATTTTCTCACTTAATACTTTATCTATGCAAAATTGACAGATTGTAATTTATCTTATATGCTAGGTAATTGCGAAACTCGCGATGCTCGTTCGCAAACTTGAATCAAAATAGAAACAGAA
>OAUQ01000014.1_pt1 | contig 98059 bp, 66 predicted proteins | sample 1476151 | NCBI WGS metagenome assembly OAUQ01 (sample SAMEA2580008, study PRJEB22360) | human gut metagenome | biome: human gut; feature: human-associated habitat; material: faeces | place: Denmark | collected 2008/2010 | reverse complement strand
ATGTTTTCTGCATTCTTTCCTTCATAAGGTATGTTTCAATTACTATCGTTTAATTGTTAGGTTCTGCCCTTCGTGCAACGTTATCGACTATTGCACTACTATGGCATCTGCTGACTTCTCACAGCAAGCTTTACTCCATGACTTTCGTAAAGGCAACTAATCGTCATGTCCGTGAGACCTCCTCGGATAAGGGCTTATTCTTTCCATCTTATACCCACTTCATTTACACCAACCATTCCGAATAGCTATAGGACTTTGATTTGTTTAGCAATCTCATCCATGGTCAAATGCCTTATATGAAGTTTCTGTACGTTAGGTCAGATGTTTGCCGCCAGCTTCTTTCAGATTCCACCTCGCAGTGGACACCTTTGCTATTGGCTATACAATTCCCGCTATTAGGGCTTGTTAGGGACTTGCACCCATTAGAATAAACTCATGCCGAGCATACTAAAAAAAAGTCCCCGAAGCATCACGCCCCAAAGACTTCTGTCAACTAACCTAAATTTTTAACCTAAAAACCAAAACTACTAAATATAAACCTACAAAATAACTAATCTACTAAACCTACAAAAAAACTAACTTTCTAAACCTAAATCATTAACCTGAAAAACAATCTTAATACCTTAACGTCAAACAAAACTATACCTGGAGTTTTTTCCCAAAAGACTAATATCTTTAATCTAGAAACAACTACTTTGTCGGATAAACCCAGATGCCATAAGTGAAGGCATCGCTCCACTTCTGAGGCTTCGCCTCGCCATTTCTCCACCACTGGCCAATGTTGGCGAATGGAGTGAGGATGAGGTCTACAGGAGAGCCCTTATAAGTGCCCTTAGCCTTAAAACACTCTGTCATCATCGTAGGATCAACCTTAGCGATAGCCACTGGCTTCTGGTTTACATCTACTCTCAAATCTTTCTCTATGTTACAATCGTCATTATGCAACTGAGGGTTCCACACCATATCCACGCAGTAAACTACCGGACCGCGAAGATAAGCGTAAGGAATACGCTTGGCAGGCTTCTGGTTGTACATAATCTCGCCACCTGCCAGATAATGCTTCTCATACTCGGCATGGTTCTCACGCTTTACCCAGCGTTCTTCCATAGGGAAGTTGATTGTGAGCTTATCACCCTTCTTCCATGCACGGTTCAACTTGAAGTAAGAACCCGGCTGCACGCCCTCCAGAACCTTGCCGTTCAGACTGATGCCTGGATTCTTGCACCATGAAGGGATACGCAGATTCAACTCCTTGGCAGCACCCTTGTTGATGGTCAGCTCTACCGTTTCGCTGGCAGGATAGTTGCCGGTGATAGAGAACTGGAAGTCCTTACCGTCGTAGTTGGCATCAACATACTGGTTCACATAGAACTCCTTGCCTTCTTCGGCATAGAAGAAAGTTGGCAGCAGCGAGATGATACGGTGACCGCTGGCTGTACAGCAGTCAGGACCGTGGAAATAACCCGCAGGTTTCTCTCCGTTAGGCGCTGTATGATAGCGGCAGGTACCCTCCAGGGCATCCTGGGCTGCGAAGACATGGTTGATCATCAGTCGCTCCATGGCATCGGCATACTTGGTATCACCTGTCAACTGCAGGAGCATCTGCGAAAGCTGCATCCACGACATAGTAGCACATGACTCCACGATATTTCCGCTCAGAGGCTTTACGAAATCGTGTTCATAATGCTCAGCCACACTCACACCACCGGTGATATACATCTGTCGCTTGGCGATGTCATTCCACGCACCTTCCACCTTTCTGAGCAAACTCTTGTCGCCTGTGATGCGATACAGACGGAGAAAGCCCATGAAGTTCATGTGGAAGGTGTGAGAATGAACGTAAGGCTGCAATTTGTCAACGCCAATCTTGCCGTCGGCTACAGAGTCGAGGCGTGAGAAGGCATCCCATCCACCCCACTTGTCGATGTTGGCAACTACCCATTTCGACCAGTCGAGGTATTTTTTCTTTCCGGTAATCTCATATAATCGGGCAACAGGGTCGCAGAGCAATGTTCCCTCCCAGGCATAGTGCACGCTATGACCTGCGAAATCGCTTGTTCCTGACAGAATCTTATGCTTGTTTTCCGGAGCACGGAGCTTGGATGGCCAGAACTCGTTCTTGCCAGGACCGAAGTTGGCAAGGAAGTAATCTGCCAATTGCTCTACCGACTTCAATGCCTTCTTGTCGCCAGTCTCTTCATATACGGTTTCGAAGGCATGGAATACGAAGTAGAGCTCGTAGGGATCCATACCGCGGATAGGGCGCTTAGCCGAACGGTAGCTCTTGGCTGTAGCACCGAGATAGCCGTTAGGCTCCTGTGAAGCGATGATGCGATAGAGCTCCTTCTGTGCTTTCTTGTAAAGTTCTTTGTCTTTGCTCTGGATTGCTGAAAGATAGGCACTCTCTATCCATTTGCCGTGCTGTTCAGCCTGGGTCCAGTTCCAGTCTTTGTGCTGACGGTTTACCACGAAATCTACATACTGATCGATAGGGAAGTTCTTGAGATAGACATCTTTGTTCAGTTTCATGCGGTCGCCGATGAATCCATCGATACCTGAGATTTCAGAAACCTTCACTGGAGTTTCCAACAGCGTCACCTTGTCGTTCTTGTCGGCTAGGGCTGGGATAGCCATGGCAGAAGTCATGACAATCATAAAAGCCTTCATTGTCTTTGTCTTGATACTCATATTATTTATTTTTCTGTTTTTTTACTTGCTCAAATAATCAGGGTTCTGAACCAACTTAGGATTGGCAGTCAGTGCACTCTCAGGGATAGGGAATACCGTGCGATATGTACCATTTGGTTTGTGGCTCAACCAGCTCTTGGTGGTAAATACACCAAAACGAATCATATCTCTACGTGCATGGCTCTCGTATGCAAATTCGTGCATATACTCATCAAAGAGAGCACCAAACTTTACTGGAGTCTGATCACCCTTATCCACAATTTTGTAATCCTCTACATAGCCCCAAGGATACTGCGAGTCTTTCTTCAGATCATCGTCAGATACCACAGCTTTGGCTGGATTGCTCTTGAAGTTGCGCTGTCTTACCTCTGTTACCAAAGCTCCAGCTCCAGGCTGGTTTGTGCGAAGCAGGCATTCTGCCTTCATCAGGAGTACTTCAGAATAACGAAAGATTGGAATATCGGTACTTGAACTCCACTGGGCGTCTTCCTCTACTTCATATTTGTTCATACGATAACCTTCCATCTCGTTGGTATATTTAGCGCTAGGGAGGTCTTTGGTAAAGTTGAGAGGTTCTCCAGCCATATCGTACTGACCGGTCAGGAGATTGCCGTCTGCATCGTATTGCAGGCCATGCAGCCAGGTATCATCAATACGTCCATCTTCAGGATCATAAGAGTCGATGAACTGTCCGATGGCCTTCATACCTCCCGCTTCATTCGGCTGTGCTGCCGTCTTGAACTTCTTCTTCAGTTCTTTGTGCCAGCTGTTCATCCACAACCAGTTACCTGTGATGCCGTGCTTATAATCGTAAGGGATAGTCATCAGCACCTCCTTGGAATCTTCTACTCCTTCTGTTCTGAAGTTGTCCTTATAGTTGGTAGCCAGCTCACACTTGTGGCTATTGATGATATCGTTGCACTGCTGCAGACAGGCTTCCCACTGTGGAGTGCCGGTATAAACCTCGGCATTGAGATAGACGTTTGCCAGCAGACATTTTCCTGCCCACTTGTTGAATCGGGCATAGGTAGAAACATCCTGGTTCTCGCTCAGGTCAGGGATGGCTTCGGTCAGCTCCTTGACGATGAAGTCGTAAATGTCTTTTCTTGAAGACTTCTCTGGAAGATCATGACTTGTAGTTGTAACCAAAGGTGCATCTCCAAAGTTATCGCAGATAATCCAATAATAGTAGGCTCTCAGAGCACGGAGTTCAGCCAGCCCCTCAGCCTTGTCGGCATCCGAGATAGAAGGGAACGAATTGTTCTCAATCTTCTCGATGGCATAATTACAGAGCACTACTCCACGATAATAGTCATTCCATACGGTAGTGATGGCTCCCAATTCAGAATTCCAGTTATGGTAATGGAACTGCAGGTAGATACCTCCATCATCCCATCCGGAAATGTTAGGAGCGGTAACCACTTCGCAGCTGGAGAGTTCCTGGGTCTGCCAGAGGGACATTTGGGTAGCTCCACGAAGCACGCTGTAGGCTCCTACGATATTTGAAGCAAAATCAGACTTCTGATAATTGTAACTCTGTTCCAGAATTTCGGAATAAACCGTTTCATCCAAACTGTTGTTGCAACCAGTGAATGTTGTGGCAGCCAAGAGTGCCATCACCCAACTGGCTTTATTTATTTTTTTCATCATTGTTCTTTTTAAGTGTTAGTGTCATTAGAATGTGAGATTGATACCGAGCGTATAGGTACGTGCCGAAGGGTAGCGATACTGGGAATCGATGCCTGGAGCCAATCCGCTTACGCTTACTTCTGGGTCTATGCCCTTATAGCCTGTGATGGTAGCAAGATTGGAGATGCTTGCATAGATGCGCAGATTCTGCAACCACTTGATGCCTTTTACATTTGGAGAATATCCGAAGGTAAGATTATCTATCTTCCAATAGTCACCATCCTGTACATAATAGCTTACATACTGCAAAGACTGGTCGGCAGCAAGCACCTTGCCATACTTAGGCTCGAATGCAGATTTCAGCACATTACCATTACCGAGAGCCACTGGAGAACCATAGAACAGTTCCGGCTCGTTCAAAATCTGGAACCCAAAGGCACCACGCATGGTCAAACTTAAGTCGAACCACTTGTACTTCACTGTATTGTTGAAGTTGAGATACCACTTAGGCAAGGCATTGCCGATTACCTTCTTGTCAGAAGCATTCTGTTCTGCGATAGGTTTAACATTGCCATCTGCCCCTTCTATGAGCCAATGACCGTTATCATCAACACCCACACTCTTATAGCCGTAGAAATTGCCGATAGGCTGACCTTCCTCTACACGATGGCTGTTCTGCTGGATTGGAGCTACAAGCGTATTCACATCAAAGTAGGAACCAGCTACATACTCATCATTAGAAAGACTCACCAGCTTGTTGCTATTGGTAGAGAAATTGATGTTGGAATCCCACTCAAAATCCTTACTCATCACTGGAATCAGGTTCAGATTCACCTCAAGACCTGTATTTCTGGTGGTTCCGGCATTCGCTGTGATAGAACCGGATACGTACGGAGGAACTGGCACGCTGTAGTCCCAGATCAAATCATCGGTAGTGCGATGATAATAATCGATGCTACCATTGATGCGGTCGCCCAGGAATCCGAAATCCAATCCTACGTTAAACTCCTTCTTCTTCTCCCAACGCAAGTCGGGATTCGAGTTTCCACCTGGCTTCAGCTGGTTAACCCATTCGCCCTTATAGTACCCATAGCCACCCATATCCAGACGGCTCAAACTCATATAGGAACTGCCAGGTACTGTACCTGTAACACCATAGCCAGCACGAAGTTTCAGCGTGCTGACAGGCTTTACATGCTTCATGAAAGCCTCATTTGCAAGGTTCCAGGCACCACTTACAGCTGGGAATGCTCCCCATTTGTGATCAGTACCAAATTTGGAACTACCTTCGTATCTGATGCTGGCAGACAGGAAATAACGATCTGCATAATTATAGTTGGCACGGGCAAAATAACCTACCAGGCGGTTACTGTTCTGGGTTGTACCCATGGCAGCTGTACCCTTTGTCAAGCCTGCTCCCTGCCCCATATTGTTCCAAGTATAGTCATCGGTAGAGAAATCTCTATTCTCCATATAGGCATACTGGTAGTTGTAATTGTTCCAGCTGTATCCAGCAAGCGCATTGATGCTATGCTGATTGAAACGGTTGGTATATTGGGCAGTCAACTCGAGAAGGTCGTTCTGGATTCGGGTGGTGGTACGCGAGGCAAATCCATTCAGACTGTTGATGGTATTGGATGGATGCTGCTTGGTTTCGTAATATCCCCCAAAGAAATTATCGATTTCCTTAGATCCCAAAGCGGTAAAGCTGAGTCCTGAGATTGGAGTCAGGGTTGCCTTTCCATACATCTTGAGTTTGGTGTCCTTGTTATCACCCTTTGCCTCTTCCAGTCTGGCCACTGGGTTGGAGAGCAGCGGACCGCTACCATGCTCATTCCAGGTTCCATCCTCGTTCTTCAGAGAATAGGTAGGATTATAGAGTAGGGCTCCCTTATATACATTAGAGTCGTATGGGATGCCATAGGTACGATGATAACCACTTAACTGAGCTTCCAGTTTCAGCTTGTTGTCCCACATGCGATGTACTACATTGATGCGAGGATAAAGCACCTCTACCTTGGAATGTTTTACCAATCCCTCATTGGATGTGTATTCCAGGGAAGCAATATAGCTGGTCTTGCTGCTTCCGCCTTTCAAATCAACGCTGTAAGTCTGATTGAACGGAGTCTGTAGAATCTCATCGAGCCAATCGGTACTGCCTTTGTAATCTACCGCTCCTGCTGCTCCCTCACTTACCTTCTGGCGGTATTCGTCTGCAGTGAGCATATCCAGTTTCTTGGTAATCTTCTGAGTAGAGATATAGCTGTTCACGGTGATGGTAGGCTTCATCTCTCCCTTTACGCGTTTGGTGGTGATGATAATGACACCATTCGTACCGCGGGTACCATAGATGGCTGCTGCAGAACCATCCTTCAAAACATCTATCTGTTCAATATCGTTAGGAGAAACATCATTCAGGTTTCCTGGCACGCCATCGATAATGACGAGTGGAGCTGAATTTGCCTTCAGGGTAGTAATACCACGAAGCATGATTTCGGATGTGGCAAGCGGATTGGCATTACTCTGAATAACGGTAAGACCTGCTACCTTTCCACGAATCAAACTTGCTGCATCATTGTTCTCGCCCTGCAAAAACTTGTCTGCCTTGACACTCATTACAGAGCTGGTCAGTTCTTCCTTGCGCTGGGTTCCGTAACCTACTACCACTACATCATTGAGAACCTTGTTGTCTTCCTTTAAGGTTATATGGATGCTTTTTCCTGCTTGTACCTTCACATCTTGTGTCAAGAAACCTACATAAGAGATGGTAAGGGTTGCCTCCTTCATATCCTTTAGGGTAAAACGGCCATCTAAGTCGGTCACGACTCCCTTGCTCGTTCCCTTTACAACGACACTTGCACCTATAATCGGATCACCGTTGGCATCCACGATTACACCACTAATGTTATTGTTCTGCACTACGCCGCTAGGTATGGTGTTAGCCATCATCACCTGTGGCATTCCAAGACTCATGAGCGAAGCAAAGCTCGCTGAAAGCAATAAATGCTTTTGAGATTGTTTAATCAAAATTCTATTCATATTTATTATGCTTAGTTTAAGATGTTTATTCTTTCGGTTGCAAAGGTATCATAAAAGAAAGAAAAACGGTTAATGGTTATTAGTCAGAAGAAAGGGGGCATTTGTTCATGTGCTATTTTGAACAAATACCCCCTTTTGGGTGATTAAAAAGCCCCAATCAGAGACTTTCTCATGAATCTTGAATCTGAAATCTCATCATCTATTCTTTGTTGGCACGCTGGTATTCGCTCGGCGAAACTCCGAAGGTATCTCGGAAAACCTGCGTAAAACTCTTGTGGTCATTATATCCTATGGTCAGCATCACATCCTGTATGGTTGCCGTTTTCTGCTTCAGCATCTCTGCCGCATGCTTCATCTTGATGCTGCGTATAAACTCCAGTGGAGTCTGCTGGAGTACAGCCTTCATCTTTCTGGAGAAGGTAGAACGCGACATACCCATTTCTGAAGACAGGAATACCACATCCAGATGGTCACTGCCCAGATTCTCCTCTACAATCTTCGTAGCCTTCTTGATGAATCGCTCGTCCAGTCTGGTAGCATCCAATTGAGAATTCATCTCATCCTGCATGATACCCTTCAGGCGTTCCACATTGTCCTGAATAATTCCCAGTTTCTGCTCCACCATCATATCTCCATTCCTGATGTTGTTGGCTATGGTATCAATCGCCTGCAGTGGGGTAACGAATTCCTTCGAAACCTGGGTGAGATATTCCTTCTTGCCTTCTGCCACATTCTCTTCGATGATCTGGTCGTTATGTTCTTCTACTCTCTCCTTATACCGCTTGATGATCTGCCAGATTGCCAGAACTGCGAGGATGACATAGAAGGTATATGCCCAACCGGTTTCCCACCAGGCTGGCAGACGATGTATTTCGAAGGTGGCAACATGCTTGCTCCAGAGTCCGTTCTCATCGGTAGCCTTCACTTCAAAGGTATAATCGCCTTTCGCCACCTTATTATATATAGCAGCATTTTTACCGGTTGGCAGATATACCCAGTCCTTATCCACACCCTTCAGCCGATAGGCATAGCAGATGCGTGCCTGGTTGTTGAAATCGAGCGAAGAGAACTCGATGGTGATATTCTGCTCATCAGGACCGATCTCGATACTGTTACCCGTCTTCTTGCGCAGTGGATCAAGCCAGATACTCTTACCCATCACCTTGACATCAGTGATATGGGTATGTACGTCCTGCGGAATACTCTCCAGACGCAGACTGGTCTTGAAGGAAACCATGCCCGGGATTCCACCGAAGTACATCTCGCCACTCTGCGGGTCACGGAATACGGCACGTGGCAGAAAACGGTGCTGGACAATATCGTTATCACCCGTAGAATATACCCTGACGGCTCCATTCTTCGGATTGAATTCCCTGATGGTCTGTGGTGTCATGATCCAGAGATGGTTGAAACGGTCCACTTTCACATGATCTACCATATCGCCATTGAGACCTGCCTTCAGGGTATAATCCGTATAGACGGAAGGGTCGGTAGAAGCAAAAGACAGAAGCTGACCTTCGCCCGTAGTTGCCCAGATGGTGCCATCGGTAGTGACATCCAGCGTCAGGAAGTCTTTCGCATGCGGATAGAGCTTCCACTTGCCCGATGGAGAGATACGGCAGATACCCCTGTTGCGAACCGTACACCAGATGTTTCCATCTCCCGACTGACAGAAATCGCTCACATCGCCAATCTTTTCGGATAGGCAAACCAGTTGCTGGCTATGGTGTCGGTACAGGAATATGCCGTTCATCGTACCTATCCAGAGGTTCTGCAGCTTGTCTTCGAATATCACCTCCGCATTTCCTGCAGTCTTGCTTACCTTCATCAGATCAAGCTGTTTTTCCAGATAGATCTGCTGTCCCTCTCTTCTCAATTTCATGATGAGATTGTAAGGGGTCATCGCCCAGATGGCATTGCGCTGCTGCGACTTGATGAGGTAAGGTATCGTATAGAGCGGAAGATGACTTACGGCAGGACACTTGCGATAGTCTATCGGCATACCTCCTTGCTGAGGGTCATAAAGAAAGAGTCCGTAGGCTTCCTGGTAATACCAGTAGGCACCATCGTCATCCTTGCAGAGCGTAACAATGGCAGGATTGAATCCTGTAGCCTGCACCAGAGGGGTAAACGGATAGTTGTTGGCATCACTGCCCTTAAAGTTGATGACAGAACTGTAATGGTCGAATGCAGAAATCCAGATATTTCCATCCCGGGTTTGGTAGATATGTGAGAATATCTTCTTTTCGGGCGTAAAAACTCCTTCTGTAGAAACGGGTTCCAGCCGGTTGCCCTGCTTGGGATTGAAAACAAGGATGTGGTCCTGGCTCAAGATCCACAGATAATGATAATGAGGATCTTGAACAATCTCTCTGAATAATGCTGTATCCATGGAAGCTGGCAATTGCTGTCTGGCGAACCGGGCAGCTGCCGTCTTTGCCTTAGGCGAATAATACCACACGGCAGAGCCGCCAGTGAGGAGCCAGAAGTTACCCGTCTTTTGGTCTTCATGCATCGCCTTTACCGACATGTGCTTTTCCAGCAGAACCTCTTTTCCTGTCCCTGCTTTTCTGTAGAATTCCCCGTTCCAGGTAGCATAGTACAGATTCTCCTGCCTGTCCTCAAAGAGCATCGTGCAGAAAGATGAAAACTGATGGCGCTTGCGGAGCTTTCCGTCGCAATCGAATTCGTACAGCATATTGTTACAGGAAATCCAGACATCCCCGTTCTTCCGAATCTTGAGTAAGGTGATGGGAGCATTCTGCAGTTCCTTCTGGGCTATCTTTCTGATGGCATAGGTATTCTTGTCGAGGATGTAAACTCCCTTCTGGGTACCAAACCAGATACGCTTGTCCTTGCCCTCATCAATACAGAGCACGGAGTTGATATCCATCAGACCGGGAGTATGGAAATCACTACGGAACACATGTACATGATATCCATCGTCACGGCACAGACCATCTACGGTGCCATACCACATATATCCTTCTGAATCTTCAAAGATATAGGAAATGGCACTCACTGGCAACTGCGAGATGGCAGGAATGGCACAGACTCTTATCTGAGAGAGCTGGGCATAACAGAAACCGCTATACCATAAAAGCAAGAAATACAGTATCTTCTTCATAACTTTAAGTCTTCTCTATTACGGGTGCAAAATTAGCAAAAATTATTTAAACGGCAAAAGAAATCAAAAAGAAATCCCATAGCGTGCTTCAACAGCAGGTCATGGGATATTCTAAATACTAACCTAAAAAACTAAAAAAAACTTAAACCTAAAAACCTAAACAATCTATTAAACCTAAATCAACTAAACCTAGAATCTAAAACAATCTACTAACCAAAATTCTATAAACCTAAAAAACATAAATCTTTAAATATGCAGTAAAAAGTGCAATACTAATAAATATAACCCTGATCCAAAATGAGCCCATCGTCTAATGCCTTGATGCGGAGCTGATGCTTCTTCATCTTAGCGACAGGCAACTGGATGCGGACACGTGCCTGACACTGCAGGGTGTTCACCTTCCACTGCTCCTCTCTGCCCTTCGTCTGATACTCCTTTACGACAGGTGTAGCCCCATCGAGCGTTAGAGCGAAACGCAGCTTTTTGTCATCCATCGGATGAGTCGGAACCCACCGGACTTCGATGGTTACCGAATCACCCACAATCTTCTTACCATCAAAAACAAACCCGATCTCACAATGTTTCACTATGCCAGCTGCCTTGCCTTCATAGCCCAATCCCTTCCATACAGAAGGACTGCCCGAAGTGCAATCTGCAGCATTGAATTTAGCAATATACAGAGGCTCTTTTACCATTGGTGCGGTAGCTTCGGTATGAGGCACGCGGTTGAAAACCGGCTGCTTACGAGGCTGGAAATCCATCATGCGGTTCCATTTGCCCTGGTTGCAATAGCCCTGGTTGTAAACCTTTGTCATACGGACAATGCTGTCGAAAGCCGCATCACTCTTAGCCCAATACCCTGCTCCTCCATCTTTGGAAGTCTCCTTGCCGTGGCGAGCCAGCTGCCCATAAAGCAACTTGTTGTTCATCTGAGCAGCAGCCTGCACGGGGTATTTGAATAGTTGATAATACTCATCCTTGCGCTCCTTAGGCAGTTCGCCTCTGGCGATAGCCTTGTCGAGCATTTCTGTTATCTTCTCTGCCTTGTCGGATAATGACTGATAGTCAGCCAGACGAGCCTTGATATAGGCCTCGCTCCAAGGCAAATCAGTTATCACGCTGTATTTTCTGTCCCATTCCTCACATCTGGTATTTGCCAGGAACTCAGGCTTGCGGATATATGCCAGACGATAACTTTCCTGCATCACCGGCAACATCTTTTCAGCCATCTTTCTGCCGAACTCGCGGGTCCAGAAGTTCATCTCATGCTGAGCCAGCCATTCATTGTTCGGCATCAGCTCCTTATCAGCACGGTCGCCCGGATAGATACGATTCATATTCCACGCCATATCCATGAAGAGCTCTATCTGATACTCAGCAGGCTTAATATCGCCCACATTCAATATCCAGTAGCGCTGGATGCCTTTGTGCCATGCCTCAGACATCTGCTGATAGAGCAAGGCTGGCGAGAAAGTGCCGAGCCAGAGATAATCGTGAGGACGCCCCCAATAGCTTACATGATAGTAGATGCCGTTGCCACCCTTGCGGGCACGCTCTTCGGCTGTAGGGAAATGACGAACCATTCCATAATTATCATCGCACCACATGAGGCAGACATCCTCTGGCACCTGCAAACCGGCATGGTATACATCAAGCACCTCCTTGTAAGGAATGAATACTTGCGGTACCTGGGTCAGATCCTTGTTTACATATTGAGCCAACAACTGGCGCTGGTCCCTGATGGCTCTATCTAATACTGCCTTTTGTTCATCTACTGTTTTGGCTCCATTCATCGCGCCATCGTGTACGCCTCTCATTCCGAGGGTATAGAGGATAGGCTGACCTGCCACTTCCTTCACTCTGTCTTCCCAGAAGCGATATACATTCTCGCTGTTGTTCACATAATCGTACTGTCCCTTGCCTCTTGCCAGCCACTCACCGGCTGTGCTCGAAGCCATAGGCTCGCAATGGGAACCGCCGATATAGATGCCGTACTGTCGCGCCACCTCTCTGTTTCCTTCGGTCAGGAAGAAAGGACGGGTGCATTCGTGCATCGCTGGCCAGTAGGCATTGGCACGGAGACGGAGCAGAAGCTCAAAGATACGGGCGTTGGTCTTCGGACCGATATGACCTCTGATGTAGGAAGGTTCATAAGTCTTGCCCGACCATGGCATCAGTCCCCAATCCTCATCGTTGATGAAGATGCCTCTGAACTCCACCGATGGAGCCTGCTCGTTGTGATAGCCATCTTTCAGGCTGAACTTGCCGAGCAGCTTTGGTTTGGCATCAGCCCACCATTCCCAAGGCGAAACACCCAAGAGACGAGACATCTCGAGGATGCCGTAAGCCAGTCCGTGGTCATCACTACCTTTAATATATATATTGCCGTTCTCAGCCTTAATCTGAAAAGCCTCCTTCTTGTAAGCGAAGGCAGCTGCATCCTTAGAAAGCTTAATGATATTCTTATCTGAACTTTCTTTAGAAGATTCTTTGCCGGTAGAAGAAACATTTATCTTCATTTGGCTTCCCAGTACTTCCCGGATGTCGCCCGCCAGCATCTTCAATGCGGTCTTTGCTACAGGTTCCATCTGTGTGGTATCACCCTGTATCACCACCTGGCTTCCTGCCTTGAGGTCGAAAGCGAAGGAAGGAAGGCTCATCCATGCAGCCATCGCTGCGAACATTATTTTATTATATCTATATTTCATTACTCAAAATTCTACAATTGAAAGTTGTCTGCTTGTTTTCTGGTTGCAAAGGTAATACGAATAATCGAATCAGACAGCGTAAAATTCATCAAAAAGGTAGTAAAATTCGTCAAATCACAAAATCATGAACAAATACCCCATCCTTTGAACGATTATTGGATATCCAATCACATATTGTTCCGTCAAGAAGTTTATGAAAGGTATGGCTTTTCGAGTTATTTTTTGTACTTTTGCAGCCGATAACGCATTTTGCGAACAAAACAGGATTCTTTAAAGAAAAGAAAGGAAATAACAATGAAGAAAATATTATACTTTGTGGCAGCCCTGGCTGCTACATCCATTATCACTACGATGGGTACCAGCTGCAAGTTTGCACCCGACCAGCATGACGGTGACACGGTAGCTGCCAGCGAGTTTTACCCGATAGATACCTCTGCGGCTCATGCCAAGAAGATGGCGAAGATTGCTGCCATCAAGAACGGAAAAGACAGTGTAGGCATCTATTATGTGGGCAGCAACTCTACCAAAGACCTCATCGAGCTCGTATCCTATCCTTCACGCCGCGACACGATGATGTACAGCAAGACCCGACACATAAAGGTGAAGGGCAATGCCGACATCAACCACGTGGTTCGTGTAGACTTCTATCTGCATAACGGCAAGGATTCGCTGGTGAAGTATGTTGAGGAGGTGGTGCTTAAAACAAATCATTAAGCACCACTTCATTCTGGGCAATGCCCGAATACATATTCCGCTGAAGACCGTAACTGCTGATAAACGTCAACTGTATCGACTTTCGCGTCTTCGTTTCCTCCATAAAGCGGACAATCTTGTTTCTCAGAATCTTCTCGTAATCCTTATTGATGGCAAACTCACTTTCCGAAAACTTCATTTCGCAAAGATTAATGGTATTGTCACCACGCTCTATCACCATGTCAATCTGGGCTGCCCGCTCCGCCGCTCCGGCATCACTCTTGCTTCGCCAGGAATACAACTGGGTAGACACACCAGAAATTCCCAACCGCTGCTTCACCTGGTCGATATGATTCATCGCCAATATCTCGAAAGAGACTCCAGCCCAGGCATAAAAACGGGGCGTACGCTGCAACTTGCTCCAATACAGAAGATTACGGAATGAACTATCGCGCAGGAAACGGAAATAGAACAAGGTGAAGAAATCTACCAACTGATAGAGAGACTTTCGGGTAGAACAGCCATAGTTGACATACTTTCTGATGAAACCGCAAGATTCCAGATTATCGAGAATCGTGGTCAACGATTTGCCCGACTTCATCCCTGCGGCATCGGCTATTTCCGAGCGCATCATACCATAACCACGCTCGTTCAGGCATTCTACCACTTTGACGTATGCCTCAGAATCCTTAAACAGAGAGCGATAGAGAATCGTAAACTCATTGTACAACTGACCATTGGGATTGAACAGCAGACGGTCTATATTCTGAGCCAAACTTAACCGCTCGTCCAAAAGATTCAGGTAATACGGAATTCCTCCCAATATCATATAAAGTTCAGCCAGTTCATATCTGGACAACATCATCCCCTTGGTCTTCAGAAATGCTTCCGACTCCCCAAGAGAAAAAGGCTGCAGGAAAAGACGATGAGTAAGACGACCATAAAGTCCGCCATGGTTATTGATAAGTTTATCCATCATCCAGGAAGTGGCAGAGCCGCAGACAATGAGAACGATGTCGCGACGTGCAGAGGCCCATCCATTCCAAAAATGCTCCAGGGCAGAGATAAAATTAGAGCCTGCAGTATCCATCCAAGGCAGTTCATCAAGAAAAATCACCTTACGTTCTATCCCGTTTAAAGAATCAAGATAAGTGATAAGCATTTCGAAAGCATCGAGCCAGTCGTGGGGAACAGAGGTTACATTCCTATCATAACGTCGAAGCGTATAAAAGAAGTTTTTCAACTGCTCCTGTGTGTTTCCGCCCGCCAATCCTGATGTCTGAAACACCATTTCCTGCTCAAAATATTCGCGCACAAGAAACGTTTTCCCCACTCTGCGGCGTCCGCATACTGCAACAAATTCCGACTGCCTTGACTCGTATATACGTGCCAAGGTATCCTGTTCACTTTTTCTGCCTATGATATTATTCTTCATTTCTTATTCTCCTGCTTTAATTTCTAACCATTTGCAAAAATAGCAAGAAAAAAGTAATTATTGGCTATTTCTTATATAATTTTCAGCCAATAACACCTATTTTTAAGCATTATTGGCTAAAACAAGCGGTATTTTTAGCCAACAACCACAAAATCAGCATAAAAAAAACTAGCGTTTATCAGAAACGCTAGCCTTTTTCGTATTTTATCTAACCTGAATTTCAAATCACTTAATAGCCTATAAACTATCAACTAATCATAGAATCCCGGCTGCTTATACTCAATGCCCAGTTCATCATCTACTGTTGCGATGACACCCTGAATCTGACCCATGGCAAACATACGGCCGAGGAGAGTGTAACCGGCATTGTGACCATGATTGCTCTCATCGAATACGCCACCAGGCTCATCAGTGAAGGTCATACCGTGGTCTACTCGCATTGGCAGACGACGGCCGGAATTGCACTTGCCTTCCTGCTCAGCCTTCTCGAAGATGCGGCAAAGTTCAATGAGATGGCCGCGACCACCCAAGTGAGAAGCCTCTGTAAAGTTGCCGTTAGGGAAGATGTAGCAAGAGCGCAGATGAACAAAGTGAGTGCGGTCGGCAAACTGCTTCGCCATCGCCACACAGTCGTTGTGCTCGCCGGCAGAGAATGAACCTGCACAGAAAGTCAAACCATTGTGCTTGTTTGGCACAGCATCCAACATCCACTGGATATCCTCGGCACGACCGATGATTCTTGGCAAACCGAATACAGGATAAGGAGGATCGTCTGGGTGAACACACATATTGATATCGTACTCATCGCAGATAGGCATGATAGCCTCCAGCCAGTACTTCATGTTCTCCTGCAACTTCTTCTTGTCGATACCATCATAAAGCTTCAACAGGTCGCGGAACTTCTGGACAGGAGCTGAATCGCCCTCGCTGAAGTTACCGGATACAAAGCCCTGAGTCTTGATGATGATGTTCTCTACCAAGGCATGATCTTGCTCTGGTGTAGAAGTCTTCTTGATTTCATCAGCCTCAGCCACGAGGTCTCTGCCCCACTTGTGCTCCTTAGAGAACTCAGCCCAATCCTCACGAGCGCCTTCACGCTGCAGGATATAGATGTCAAAGTAGGCAAACTCGCCCCAGTTCATATAGAGGTTGTTGGCTCCGTTAGGATTGTCGTGAGACAAATCGGTACGAGCCCAGTCCAAAACAGGCATAAAGTTGTAGCAGATGCATTTGATGCCTTCCTCGCCCAGGTTGCGGAGACTTTCCTTGTAAACCTCAATCTGATGATCACGGTCAGGACCGCCATATTTCAGGGTTTCAACCACAGGCAAAGACTCTACCACGCTCCATTTCATACCGTAAGACTCGATGTACTCCTTGAGTTCATGAATCTTCTCGCGTGTCCAAACCTCGCCCAGAGGAACATCGTGCAATGCGGTAACAATGCCCTCAACACCAATCTGCTTCAACTGTGCAAGCGTAATCTTATCTTTCTTGCCAAACCAGCGCCATGTTCTTTCCATATATATATTATAATGTATAAGTTTAAAAATGAATTATCTTGCAGAAACATATTTATGCAATGTCTGTCTTACGGCACCCTTGCCGGCGAAGAGTTCCTTCACCATGCCCTCAATCTGCTCACCGAAGCCAGCCTCGTAGAGATCGAGACCGAACACATCCTTGCGGGAATAGAGATTCTTCAGGCAAGAGTAGTCCTGATCAGCCTTGCCTACTTCAAGAGGAGCTACGATGGCCTGCAGTTCTGCCAACAATGGGTCGGAAGATGGCTCGAATGGCTTCAGGTTATCATCCAATGCCTTGAGATAACGGGCATAACCTGCTAATACCAAAGGAATCAACACGAGATTGCTCTTGTCGAGACCACGGTCGATATACTTCTTGATAGTCTCACCGAAACGGATAGAGAGCTTCTGACTGGTATCAGTAGCGATACGCTGAGGAGCATCCGGCATGAAAGGATTAGGCAGACGTTTGTTGATTACGGTGCCGATAAACTCGTATGGGTTCAATACGCCTGGGTCGGTAACCACCGGCATCGCCTCGATATAACCGATCTTCTGGATAAAGGAACGCAGGTCCTCATCCGCCATCTCGGCAGAAATCAAGGTATAGTCGAGCAGGCAGCCATAGATAGACATCGCTGTATGGAGAGGGTTCAAACAGGTGGTTACCTTCATGGTCTCAACCTCATCTACAGTCTTGCGGGATGTATAGAGCGCACCGCCCAACTCCAATGGCGGACGACCGTTGGTATAAGTATCCTCGCAAACGAGATACTGCACTTCCTCGGCATTTACGAAAGGAGCGGTGAAGGTATGCTTCTCGGTGATAATCGTATTGTTATCCTCGAAACCATCCTCAGCGAGCATCGCCTGTACCTTCTCGTGTGGACGAGGAGTAATCTTATCAATCATAGACCAAGGATAGGTAATCTTGCTGCTGTCATTGATATAATCTACGAAACCAGCCTCTACGATACCATCCTGTGCCCAACGCTCAGCATAAGCCTTTACGCCAGCCTTAACATGGTCGCCGTTGTGAGAACAGTTGTCGGTAGACTGAAGAGTAAGTGGCAACTTGCCTGCCTTATAACGCTCATAGAGAAGAGCGGTAAGCTTACCCATAGCAAATACTGCATCGAGACCACGTGCCAGATCGGCATCATTGAAAGAATATCCCTTCTCGGTGATGGTGAAAGTTACCATCTGCAGACTTGGTGCCTGGAAAATCTGGACCAATCGTGCCCAGTCCTCACCAAACTGCTTATCCGCCTTGAGGCTTTCTGTGATAGAAGCGATGACCTTCTTCTCGATGGTGCCGTTGCTCTGGAGGCTGACGAGAAGAGAGAGATTATTGTAAGGGCGATAAGCCTTGTCGATAATTTCGTAGTCGAAGCTTTCTGCTACGATGACACCACGGTCGTACTTACCGGTGTTGAGCGCATCGTTGAGGATAGCGGCAGGGAACGCACGGAAGATGTTACCTGCACCAAAGTGAACCCAAGTAGGCTCGTCGTGAGTCTTCTTAGCTACGGCTGCGATGTCATACTTAGGAAGCTCATAACCCTTAGCTTCCCATTCTGCAGCATTAAAGCTGTCTGAAAGAATTTCGTTCAGTTTCATGATTAATAATTATTGATGTTGTTTTATGTAAATTTTAACCTTTTTATAAGCAATACAATGATTTCTTTTCTGTTGGGTCAGGGCAAAATTACGAATTTAATCTGAAATACCGCTCCTTTTTAGAGATTATTTTAAAATATTGAACAATAAGAAACTTAAATTGAACAATTAGAAATGTTTCGGTAACAAAAAATACTTTTCGCCCTGTTTCCCTTTTTACCGGTAGTAGACTATTTATATACACTTTACAGATTATCCAGTTCCTTGATCTGCTTTTTCGGTGTCACTCCAAGTCCCTTCAGGCTCTCTACCCTTCTCATCACATTGCCGGTGCCGTCATAGAGTTGCTTCTTTGCCTTATCAAAAGTACCCGAAAGACGGGTTATCAGATCACCCACACTCATAAAGGTATCTTCGAAGCCAGCCACCTTATCATACAGGTCAGCAGCCGTCTTCACGATTTTCTCCACATTCTTGTTCTGCCGGTCATACTGCCAGAGATTATAGGCAAGCTGGAGTGCCATGAGCAGATTGCTTGGTGAGATGATAATAATCTTCTTCTGATAAGCATAACGGCTGAGATCCGGCTGCTGCTTCATCGCTGCGATATAGCTGGTCTCGTTAGGGATGAACATCAGTACGAAGCCGATGGCATCATCCACCAGTTTGGAATAGTCTTTGGCTGCCAGTTCATCGATGTGCTTTCGTACGCTCAGCGCATGTGCCTTCATCAGGCGTTCCTGTTCAGCCTCATCTTCAGCTGCCAGAGCATCGGAATAGGCGGTAAGCGAAACCTTGGAATCGATGACCACACTTCTGCCTTCCGGGAATCGGACGATGACATCCGGACGATAGTTCTTTCCCTCTTCATCTTTCGTATTCTCCTGAATGAAGAATTCCTCATCTTTACGAAGTCCGCTGTTCTCCAGGATGGTTTCCAGCACCATCTCGCCCCAGTCGCCCTGCATCTTGCTGTCGCCCTTCAATGCCTTGGTCAGGTTGGCAGCATCGGAGCCAATCTTCTCGGTCTGCTCCTTCAGGTTCAGTACAGCCTGCTGCTGTTCCTGCTGGAAGAGTTTCATCGTTGCCTCGAAGGTATTCTGCAGTTCCTTCTTGTTCACCTCGTTCTGGGTTTTGCTCTCCTCTACCGATTTCTTGAAATCAGCAAACTGTTCCTTGATAGGTTTCAGGAGTTCATCCATCTGCAGACGGTTGGTTTCCTGCAGAGCCGACTGCTTGGCAGCCAACTGCTCAGCCGCCACCTTCTGCTGTTCTATCGTCATTCGCTGCATTTCCTGCTTCAGACTCTCGAGTTTCTGTGCCCACTGCTGGTCGCTTTCCGCTCTGAGTTTCGCCGCATACAGCCGCTCGTTCTCCATTTGAGATTTCATTGATTGAACCTCAGAAGCATGATGCTGTTTTATCTGTTCGATGTTAGCCGCCAGCACTTGAGCTTTCGCTACGAGCTGGGTTTTCTCCTCTCCCGCACTTTTTGCTTCCATCAGTTTCCCCACGAAGAATCCGATGGCAAGCCCTATGATGATTCCAATTACTATTTCCATTTATCCTTGTTTTGAATGATTCTGTAAATCTGCAAAAATTATGATTTGCAAAAGTAATCATTTCAAGACATAACACCAAACATCATGGGGGATTCTTGTAGATATTTAACTCTTCTGCATTTTACTATGCAAACAAAAAGAGCGCACCGCTATTGGCACGCTCTTTTCTTTAAATCATCTTTTAAATATACATTATCGGTTGGCAGTAGGCCACTGATAAGTATCAGTGCAATGGATATCAGCACTCTGGTCGGCAATCATCAACTTGAAATCGCCTTCCTCCAATCTCCATTTGCCATTCCAACCTACGAAGGCCAAATCGTCTGCCTTTAATTCAAATGTCACGGTCTTGGTCTCACCAGGCTGAAGTTCCACCTTGTCGAAGGCACGGAGACGACGGCCATCAGGCACAATACTAGCGATGAGATCGCTACTGAACAGGAGGACACTCTCCTTGCCTGCCACCTTTCCCGTATTCTTCACATCCACGCTCACCTTGATGATGTCGCCGTGGCGGAAATCAGACTGAGAAACCTTCAGGTTGCTATATTTGTAAGAGGTATAACTCAAACCATATCCGAAGCCCCACTGCTGGGTAATCTTCGCATTGTAGTCGTAAGCACCTTCCATCGTACCCACCTCCTCACTCTTCTTGAAGTCATAGTTGGCGAGCGAATTGATTTCCTTAGGATAGGTGTAAGGCATCTTGCCACTGAAGTTTGACTTGCCCGATACCAGGTTTGCCAAAGCATCGCCACCCATGTTGCCAGGGATAAGGATGTTGATGATGCCCTGTGCCAATGGTTCGATGTCAGCGATGAGACGAGGACGACCTTCATTCAGCACCAAGATGACAGGCTTGCCTGTCTGAGCCAAAGCCTTGACCAGATTACGCTGGTTCTCTGAGAGCCAAAGGTCGGTCAGGTTGCCCGGAGTCTCTGTATAGGAGTTCTCGCCAATGCAAGCCACGATGACGTCAGCATCCTTCGCTGCAGCCACTGCCTCCTGAATCTGAGGTTCGTTCTCCTCCCAGTATTTTCCCTTCTCATTATAGGTAACACCCTGGTTCAAGATAACATTCTCCTTGCCATACTCATTACAGAATGCCTCATAGATGGTATTGTACTTGCCGGCAAACTCATCAGCACGATGACCCTGCCAGGTATAGCTCCATCCACCGTTCAGACAACGCATCTGATTGGCATTAGGACCTGTAAGGAGAATCTTCTTGCCATGCTGCAAAGGAAGGATATTACCCTCGTTCTTCAGGAGCACCATACTCTCGGTAGCTCCCTCCAAGGCGAGCTTGGCAAACTCCTCACCACCAAACTTAGGATAATTCTTCAGTTTCTGGGTTGGGTTCTTGAAGAGGTCGAGACGGTACTTCATGCGAAGCACACGGCGACAGGCATCGTCGATGCGACTCATCGGAATCTTACCTTCCTTAACCAGTTCTACAAGATAGCCACAAGCATCGCAAGAATAAGGTTCCATAATCATGTCGATACCGGCATTGATGGCGATGCGGAGCGCATCCTTCTTGTCCTTTGCCACCATCTCACGAGTATAGAGATTGTTGATGTCTGCCCAGTCGGTGATGAGCACACCATCCCATCCAGTCTCTTCCTTCAGCCATCCTGTCAGGAATTCCTTGTTGGCATGCATCGGCACACCATTGACGGAAGCGGAATTCACCATCACGGTTAAGGCTCCAGCCTGCAGACCCGCCAGGAAAGGAGCAAAGTGCTTCTCTCGCAAGTCGGCAGGAGAGATATAGGCTGGCGTACGGTCTTTACCGGTCCAAGGCACACCATAGCCCATGAAGTGCTTCATTGAAGTGGCAATGTGATACTGGTCGATGTTGTTTGGGTCCTCACCCTGAAAACCATAGACCATCGCCTTGCCCATCTCAGAACTGAGGTAGCAATCCTCGCCAAAGTTCTCCCAGATGCGAGGCCAACGGGCATCACGACCGAGATCAACGGTAGGACTGTAAGTCCAAGGTATGCTCACTGCACGAGTCTCATAAGCGGTAGCCTCAGCCGAACGGCGAGCTATCTCACGATTAAAGGTGGCAGCCACATTGATGTTCTGCGGAAAGAGGGTTCCACCCTGTGTATAAGTAGAACCGTGGTTCTGGTCGAGACCGAAGACACAAGGGATGCCGATGCGCTTCATCGAGATCTTCTGAATCTGCGCGATATACTTCTCCCACTGCTTAGCGGTTGGTGCGCAGGTATTTGGAGCGTTGAGGATAGAGCCAATCTTATAGCGGGAAAGGATAGAATCGGTCTTGTGCTCGTCGATATAGAACACACCATTCTTGTCGTTGGCACCAAAGAGGTCGGTCACCAATTCCATCATCTGACCTATCTTTTCCTCCAAGGTGAGTTTCTTCAAAGTTTGTTCTACCTGAGCCTCAATCTTAGGGTCGCTCTTGATAACCGGAACATTGGCACTGGCTGTATAAGCCAATGCCAATAATGAAATAGATAATAAAATTTTCTTCATAAACAGTAAAGGTTTGACGCTTTATGATAAAAGCGGAAATCTTTCTAATATATTATTCAATAGTTACTTTCTTTACGGTGTAACCATCACCCACAAGGAGGAAACCATCCTGCTCTGTCAAGAGTTGGATAGAGAGGTCGGTCAGTACAAACTCCCATGTAGCAGGACCATCCACCATGAAGTCGCCACGTTCTATGTCGCCCCCCTTACCAGTAAGGATGTTGTTCCACCAAGCTGTGGTAGCGGTACCCTGACCTTTTCCATCCACATAGACACGGAGGATGGTGCCAACCTTCACCTTTGAGAGGAAGGTTTCCTTCAAGGCCTCGAATGGTGTACTCCATGTCACGGCAAACTCACCTTCCCAGAGGGTAGTCTCCATAGATGGACGCGGCTCTGTAGTTACCTTGATTTTACCGCAAGGGAACTGCACACCACTGCCATCTACCAATGTAATGTCGTAATCGCCATTGGCGAGGTCGGAAGGAGCAGTAACTTTCAATGCTGTACCCTTATCGAGAACTTCGAAGGCAGCCTCCTTACCATCGATGAGTACTTTCTGAACGTGATCCACCAGGTTCTTGCAGTTGCGGATGGTTGTAGTTTCTCCCGGAGCTACCCAAAGCTCGTTGGCATTGGTACCCAAGACTGGATCATCAGCAGCAGGAGTCACGGTAACGTTCAAGGTGCGGGATGTGGTCTTGCCCTTGGTGGTGGTTGCCACAATCTTCAGTTCATGATTACCTATAGGCAAAAGTTGGTCGATAGTAGTACCTTCGGCAATCTTAGTGCCGTCGAGCAACCATGTCACAGTGGTATAGTGAACAGGAGTCACCTTGATTTCCAACTTATAATTAGTCTTGCGGTCTATCTTGGAATCAGCCAAGTCGGTGTTCAAGATACGTGGATTGTCATCTTCGCTGGCTGTGAAGTATGGTTCATCATCAGAAGAGCAAGAAGACAAGGTAGATGTACCAGCCAGTGCGAAACCCACGGCTAAGAGCATCATCATAGCCTTCAAGACTTTTCCCTTATATTGTTTCATTGTCTTATTCATAATTAATTATTCTATTCTATTGTCCTATAAGACTTAACATTTAACACTTAACATTAAACACTACTTGCTATATCCCTTTCCGAATGGAGGATTGAAGTCTGGCTGAAGGTTTACATCAGCCTTGTCCCACCAGAGGCGCTTGTGCCAATCGTCTGTACCACCCATGCGGTCGATGGCAGCCTTGTAGTTGGCATTGTTGTACTGAGCTTCCAATACAGGATACTGCAAGCGGACAGGCATTGACCAATCGGGATCCGTATAAGTGAAACCATTCTTGGTCAAGAGATCACGATTCAAGATGGCAGGATAGTCAGAGCGGCGCAAGTTAGCCCAACCCTCAGAAGGGTTCATCATGTGGAGAATCCAAGCCTGGGTGTTGATGGTCTCCTTAGGATTGTCACCCAACGGATTGCTGGCAATGAACGCATCAATCTCTTCCTTGGAAATCTTGTTGGATGTAAGATAGTAGTTGTTGAGCAACTCCATGCTGGCACGAACACCAGCCTCGTAGTGACTCTCAGCATCACCACCACCAACATTCCAATCCTTGGTTGCAGCCTCAGCCTTGAGGAACTCCACCTCAGCATAGCTCATCAAGTCGCCAGGACAAGAAGGCATCTCGAAGTCGATGTTCAGGCAAGGACGACTAGCTCGGGCTATATAATCAGAGTTGGCATAAGTGTTCTCGTCTATCTCTGCATACTTCTTCAAAGTAGGAAGGTCATCCAACGTAGCTGGATTCATCCAGTCTGTGTACCAGGCAGCACCAGGGTTGCAAGGCTCCTCACCGAGGTTCTTGCTCTTGAAGTAAGCCAGGAAATCATCGGTCAAGTCGATGTTCTGCTCCTTATCTGGCTTCACCTGACTACGCTTGATATTGTAGTAGTGACGGCAGATGCGATAGAGACGAGGGTCGTTGGTATTCTGCAACTGATAGAACAAGGTAGAGCATACCATGGTAGGCGATGTGGCATCCTGACCATAGAGAATCTCTCCCAAGGCATTGGTACGGAAATCATAATCATTAGCACCATCATAATATGTATAAGGTGCATCAGCATACTTGATATAAGCATCATCTGCAGCACTGGCGATAGCACCGGCAGCCACAGCCTTCTCAAACTCCTCCTTTGCCTTCTGTGGATTAACATCGGAAATGCGCATGGCATAGCGCATACGGAGTGCATTGGCATACTTCTTCCACTTAGCTACATCACCACCCATGCTGGTGACATCACCAGAAATGCGGTCGGTACCTGTGCCAAGCTGCTTCTCGCAAGCGTCAAGTTCCTCGAAGAACCAGCTGTAGAGTTCCTCTACGGTATCATACTTAGGGTTGGAGATACCTGAGATATAACCCAGACCTGCCTCCGAACAAGGCACGTCACCGTAGGTATCTGCCAAAACTGCCGTGAGATAGACACGATGGATACGAAGTACCGCATTCAAGTTTGCCTTGTCAGTAGATTTGTGGATGGCATCCACAAGGTTCTTGATACTGATTTCATAATAGCGGTCCCAGACACGACGGGTCATATCATCTTCTCTGAAATTAGAACCAGCGTAATTGGATACATTATAACCACCAGCGAAATACTGTGGAAAACCCGTTATATAGTTACGGTAGGTATCCATCAGACTGAAGTCACCGTAAGTCTGCAACAAAGCTGTTGTCAACTGTGCGTTAGGGTCGAGCTCGTTCACCTTGGTCTTGTCGGTATTGATGTTGCTCAAGGTATCATCAGAGCAAGAAGTCATCGCAGTGCCGGTTGCCATCAGGGCGAAAGCCATCATCAGGCTGCTCTTACCTATATATTTCTTGATTATATTGTTCATTTTCTTACCTTATTATATATTAGAACTCTTCTAAAGAAATTGATTCATTTTTTTCGGGACTAGAACTTCACGTTCACGTTCAAACCATAACTCTTGCGAGATGGCAGGGAACCATATTCCAGACCGAGACCTGAGGTGTTGTAGCTGGAGTCTGGGTCGATGTTAGGAATGTTCTTCCAAACAATGAATGGGTTACGAGCCACGAAGGATACGGTCAAGCCCTTGACATACTTGCCCAGGATGCTCTCTGGGAAGGTATAGCCGAAAGTAATCTCACGACACTTCACGTAAGAGTTGTCGTAAACGAAGGCACTCTGCACGCCTTTTGCCACATGCTTCCAGTAATCTTCAGGGTTCACGGCGATGTCGTTCTTGCGATAAGTACCGTCGCCATTGTCGATGACACCATCTACGACAAATCCCTTGCAGTTACCTGCTGCACGCCATTCGGCAAGTTCCATACCCGAAGCCTTGCGAGCCTCCTCAGAAGAGTACCACTCCTCACGGCCTGCCAATGTTCCCTTTGCCTTACCTGTCTCGTATGCAGAACGCATGGACATAGAGTAGATGTCGGCACCTACCTTCACATCGAAGGATGCAGAGAGGCGGAAGTTCTTGTAGCTGAAGGTTGAGTAGAAACCACCTGTCCAGTCCCAAGTAGAGTTGCCGATGGTCTTGATTTCCTGGTCAACCTTTGGAAGACCAGTAGCTGCATCGACAACCACCTGACCCTTGTCGTTGTAGAGGAAGTCGTGTCCACGGATAGCTCCATAGTTCTCACCTACCTTGGCACCTACAGAAACACCGCACCAGGTTGCCTTCGCCAACTCGAAGTAGTCCATGCCATCGATGAGCGACTTCACCTTGTTGGTATTCTTCGAGAAGTTGACACCCAAGTCCCAAGCGAAGTCCTTGATTTGCAAGGCACGGGCATTGAGGGCAATCTCGACACCCTGGTTCTGAATCTCACCGGCATTGATGAGGCGGTAAGCATAGCCAGAGGTGGTGGTTGAAGCCAAACTCAAAATCTGGTTCTTGGAGTTCTGGTTGTAATAGGTGGCATCCAAGCCCAAGCGTCCGTTAAGGAACTTCATCTCCAAACCTACCTCGTAAGAACCTGTCATAGTAGGCTTCAAATCCTTGTTCGGCTGTGTTGAGTTGGCTATCATACCGATGGTATAACCCGAGTAGCTGTACTTGCCCGTGGTATAGTTGAGTGCCAACAGGTATGGATCGGTATCGCTACCTACCTTTGCCCAAGATGCGCGAATCTTACCATAATTGATGAACTTCTTGTTCTTGATAAACTCTGAGAAAACCAAACTACCCGATACAGATGGATATACGTATGTATTGTTATTTGTAGGGAGCGTAGACGACTTATCGCCACGGATGGTTCCCTCCAAATAGTAAGTATGCTTGTAGCCGAGGCTCGCGCTGGCATAGAGAGAGCTGATCTGCTTCTTGTACATACTCTCACGAGTGTTCTGTTCCTGATAGTTCATGATGTTCTGGATGCCATTCATCTGCTGGTTGAGACCGACGTTGGTAGTGGTCTTGTTGTTCACCTTGAAGATGTTACCACCAGCGGTAGCGTTGACATCGAAGTCGCCCCATGAGTTGTTGTAGAGGGCAAGTATCTCGGCGTTGAGTGTGCGGTTGTTGAAGATTTGGTCGGTAAGCTTTCCGGCAGGAGTTCCTGGAGTTGTCTTGGCGATGAATTCCTGGAAGTTCATGCTGTTGATGTCGGTACCGATAGTACCCTGCAACTTGAGGTGCTTGTTGATGTTCCAGATTGCCTTACCCGTAAAACGGAACACGTCCTTGTCGGATGTATTGCTGTTCTTATAGAGATCCCAGTATGGGTTCTTGTTATACTGATCGTTACCATTCCAGTTGGAGTAGTTGCCATCGGCATCCTCATAGTGCTTCAACCAAGCCTGGTCGTAGGTACCCGCCAGGGTCATGAGGTTCTTACCCACGTTGCTCTGAGAGTCACCAAGGGCAGGACGGTTCTTTACCTTCTCACGAGTATAGTTGGCGGTGAAGTCGAAGTCAACAGGACCTGCAGAGGTATTCACACGGAGGTTGAAGTTGTCACGGCTCATGTTGGTGTTAGGCAAGATATCCTTGTTGCGCATATCCGTAACAGAGAAACGCATACCCGTCTTACCGGAATTAACTGAGAGGATGGCAGAGTTCTGGGTGGTGAAACCTGTGCGGAAGAAATCAGAAGCATTGTTAGGATGCATCATGAATGGACGTTCTTCGCCATCGAAATATTTGAACATGAAGTCATCGGCCTTAGGTCCCCAACTTGAGTTCGTACCAGAAGTGCTGGATGTAGGAAGCTCGCCATTGTAGCCAGCACCATATATCTCCTGGATGTCGTCCCATTTAGCCAACTGGGTATCGATAGTATAAGAACCATTGTACTCCACGGAAATTCTATCCTTCTCCGCCTTCTTGGTCGTAATCAAGATAACGCCATGAGAAGCACGGCTACCATAGAGGGCAGAGGCAGCAGGACCTTTCAATACGGTCATCGTCTCGATGTCATCAGGATTGATGGCAGAGATACCATCACCGAGGTCATAACCACCACTTTCACCAGCATTGCCAAAGTTGGTATTATCCAAAGGCACACCATCCACCACGTAAAGAGGCTGGTTATTGCCTGCCATTTCTGTATTACCACGAAGAAGCACGCGGGTAGAACCAGAAGCACCGCCAGCGGTGTTCTGCACAACGAGACCAGCCACCTTACCAGAAAGAGAGTTGATGACGTTAGTTTCCTTCGCCTTGGTAAGTTCCTCACCTTTCACTTCCTCCAAGCCATAGCCGAGAGCCTTGCGGTCGCGCTTGATACCAAGGGCGGTAACAACGACCTCATTCAAGGCCTTACCATCCTCTTGCATCGTGATTTTCATGCCATTAGCAGCTTTCACGGTCATTGTCTTGTAACCGATGTAGCTCACTTCGAGCGTTGCTCCAGGCTTGCAGTTCAACGTAAAGTTACCATCTATATCGGTAACGGCACCGTTGGTTGTACCAGCCACCTTCACGCTAGCGCCAATCAAGGTTTCGCCAGTGGCATCCACCACTGTACCCTTGATGCCTTGGTTCTGCTGAACGCTCATCGCTGCATTGTTCATCTGGGCAGCGAGAATGGCAGAAGCAGGCATCCACATCAAACCTGCACCGAGCAGGCCGAGAAACATAGTTTTCTTTCTCATAATTGATATTTTTGTTTTTAGTTTAACATTATTCTTTCCCAAAGATTCCTTCGAGAATCCAAGGAGCATTCACCTTCATACTCTTGAAACGGTCGAAGATGCCATACTTCTCAGAGCCGTTGCCGAAGTGGTTGTTGTCCCAAACGAAAGTAGAGAAGCCTCGTTTGCGAGCCTCCGTAGTCAAGAACTTACAGTAGTAGGTCATGTTTTCATGCACTTTCTCTGAGTTAGACTTATAGTGATCGGTTACTCCCCACTCTCCTATTACGATACCCAGTCCTTTGTTGCTCCAGGTATTCACCGCCTTGTCGAAGAAATCCGTCATCGTCTTCTCGTTTTCTGCAGGTATCTTGCCAGCATCCTTGTAGGCATCACCCCAGTAATCGTAGGTGCAATCGCCAGCGTAGCTCCATGGCTGATAGTAGTGAAATTCCACACTCATATAGTTGTTGCCATTGCCTTCGGCATCCTTCGGAATGATGAAATCTCCATTCTCTATGCCAAACCATGGGTTACAAACGTAAGTCTGTAAGATGAGGTGGCGCTTGGCATTGTTGCCGCCTGTGGCACGAACCATATCCACGAATATCTGATTGTAAGCATTCTGCACTTCGAGGTTCTCGGCAGTAGGTTTGCCCCAGTTGTCCCTGATGTGAACCTCATTGGTACCGGCGAAAGCCAAGCGACTGTCATAATTGGCAAACTCAGAGGCGATATTCATCCAGAGAAGCGCAAGCTTCTGGCAGTTTTCTTCCTTATATTGATAGGTAGGACGACCTTCGAGCCATTTTTCATGATGCACATTGATGATAACCTTCAAACCGTTGTCAAGGCACCAGCCCACCACCTCCTTGATGCGAGCAATCCAAGCCTTGTCGATGCTCATCGCCTGAGCGTTGGTAATGTGGCACTGCCAACGGATTGGAATACGGATGGCATTGAAACCTGCCTTCTTCACGGCTTGTATCACCTTCTTGGTAACAACGGGACTGCCCCAGGCTGTCTCTGCATGGATAGAACCATCAGGGTTGCCAATCTGCATCGACTCACCATCCTGTCCAGGAGCTGAGCACTCGAATGCGTTGCCAAGATTCCACCCCACAACATCTTTATTCCATTGCTGGGCAGTAGGTATGGATTCGCCTACACCTTCAGAACTGCTGGATGAGTGCAACGTACTTGCTTCGCATGAGAGACATGTGAAGACGCCTATTAAAAAGAGGCTAATTTTCAAAAAGTTCCTTTTCATTTTTATGTTTATATTGTTATTGTTTCGTTTTTTAAATAACTGTTTGACTTACTTAACAGAATTTGGTTGCAAAGATAAAGAAAAGGAACTTCCAGAGGGTTAGATAACAAACAAAAAAAGGTTTCAATTCAGACATATCGTCTAAACAGAAACCTTTTCTTTGAATTTAAAACTCTAATTTACAGATACTTACTTGGAGAAACCCCAAAGTGTTTTTTAAATACAGTACTAAAGTACTTCACATTTACAAAACCGGCTTTCACAGATACATCCAGCACACTATCCCCCTGTTTCAGGAAGATTGCAGCCTGCTCCAGACGTATCAAACGCATAAAATCCTGCGGACTTTGGCCCGTAAGAGTCTTCAGCCTACCATAGAAAAGCGTTCTGCTCATCGCCATCTCTCTACAGAGACGGTCGATATTAAAGTCTGTGTCGCTCAGATGAGCCAACACCAAACGGGTAGCTTTATCTACAAAAGCCTGGTCTTGCGGATTCAGAACAGCTTCTGCCACATTTTCGAATGTCTGGCCTTGCTTATTCAAGACAGTATCATCCTTTTTCTCTTCAGAAGTTCCAGTAGGTTCCAAGTGTTCATAGGATGAATCAGAACCCACAATCTGCTCGGAAGAAGCAGACTCAGAAGCAACCTCTCCTTTAACAAGAGCAAGGCTTCTGTCCATATAATACTGACTCAACCGGCGACGATTCTTCAAAATACTGGCAACCTTGCTCGCAAGAATAGCAGTATCGAATGGTTTGGCTATATAGTCATCAGCACCCAGTCCGAGTCCCTCTATCATAAAGTCACGACCAGCCTTAGCAGTCAGCAGGATAACAGGCAGCCATGATGTTTCCTTATTTTCCTTGATGCTGCGACAGAACTCATCTCCGTGCATTCCCGGCATCATGACATCTGAAACAACGATATCACATATCCCGCCCTCTTTCAAATATTTCAGGGCAGCCTCTGCACTCTCCACATCAACTACTTGATAAGAATCACCAAAAGTCATTCTGATATATTTGCGAAGATCTTCATTGTCATCGACAAAAAGAAGTGTATCCGTTGAAACATCAGCATCCTGCAGAACCGCAGAAGACACAGTCTGGCAAGTTTCATCATGCTTATCTTCAGCTAAAGAAGATTCAGTTACAACATTTTTCTTTTCTCCAACAAGCCGGACAGAAGAATCTGTTACATGACCTAATGGCATCTTCACACAGAAAGTAGTACCCTTTCCTTCCTCACTTACGAAACTAAGCTTTCCTCCCAATTTCTCTACAAGTTTTCGTGTAAGCATCAGTCCTAATCCACTTCCCATTTCCTGAGAATTTATCGCATTAGAAGCCCTGAAGAAGGTCTTGAAGATACTCTTAATTTCGGCCTTTGGAATACCTATACCTGTATCACATACATGAATCACAGCCATCTTACCTTCAACAGAAGCCGACAACGTAACCTTTCCACCTTGAGGTGTATATTTGATAGCATTCGAGAGAAGATTTTCCAATATCAGATCCATCATTTTGACATCAGAATGAATCTGTTGCTGCGGACACGTTTCAATACACAGTTGAATATGCTTCTCCTGAGCTGCCAATACAAACTTTTCCAACTGCACACGTAAAAGCATCGGCAATTCTATATCTTGCAGGCGAACCTGTTCGGCAGACTGCTCTATCTTTTGGAAGTCAAGCAATTCTGTAACCATCTTCAATAGTTTGTTGCCGTTGCGATGCGCCATATCCAAGAATCCACGACTTTTCTCACTCAAGTTGGAATCATTAGCCAGATTATCAAGAGGAGCCAACACGAGACTCAAAGGAGTACGTATGTTATGGGCAGTATTAACGAAGAAATTGATTTTCTCATCATAATACTTTCGCTGTAAGCGCTCTTTGTAATACTGCCAGACAAAATATAAGATGGCAGCAAAAATACAGAGATAGATAATCCATGCCCACCAGGTATTCCACCAAGGCTGGGCTATATGAATCTCCAAAGTTGTTTCTCCCAATTCTCTACCATTACTTCTGCAGATAGCCTTTACATGAAGCAGATAGCTGCCCGAAGGCAAATTTACAAATCGTACCAACTGATTAGAAGATGGTTTACTCCAATTACGGTCGTATTCTTCCAAATAATATTGATATTGAATATCATACTGGTATTGATAATTGATACTCTCGAAAGAAACAACCAGCGTATTCTCATTATGGCTAAGACTCAATTTGCCTTCCTTCAACATTTCAAAGAGACATTCATTCCAGTAATCGGAACGTTCGACACCTTCAACCTCAACACTATGAATACGAAGTGGAGCGGCATAATTCAAACCTTTGGCAAACATAGGAGTCAAAGCGACAACTCCATCGTTGCTGCCAAAAAGCACCCTGCCATCTGAAGTACACGCAACAGACATTCGGTTATACTCACGTTCCATTCCCTTAAAGATGTTGAGGTTTACTATCTTCCCCTGTTTCATGAACGCCAAACCTTTATCCGTACTGATCCACAAATTGCCATTAATACCTTTTATAAGTCCATAAACAGTATTAGAAGGCAAAGCGTCCTGATTAGTATAACGCTTAAACTTCTTTGTCAGTAAATCATAATCATAGAGTCCTCCTCCATCCGTTCCAATCCAGATATGACGGGAATCCTGAAAAGCCATACTGTTGACAAACAAATTAATGTCTTTTTCGGGATACTGTTCAGGAGAAAAGAAACGACGAGGATGCAAAGGTTCGCGCTTATCAATCAAATAGCCTCCATGCGAAGTTCCTACAGCAATAAAACGCTTATCCAGTGATTCCGTGATGCATTGCACTTCGTTGACAGGCAGATAGAATACCGACTTTCCCGTTCCATTCAAATTATATTTATCTGAAGGGAAACAAGCCATATCTCCATCCAAACATCCCACCCAAATATTACCATCGCTATCAGTAAAAAGACTGAATACGTAATCACTCTTCAACATTCCTGTTTCCACAGAATAAGCAAGCATACTAGTGCCATCAGCATGAACCTGATATACGCCATTACCATAGGTACCAACCAGAATTCTGCCGTCTACAGTCTGACAAATCGTAAGCGCCACCTTATTATATAATCCATGATGCCAAAGACGAGTCTGCGCATCATAAACACTTACTCCTTTATCTGTGGCATACCATATTTTCCCATCACGGCTTTGGAAAACATCGTTCACACAATTATCTATCAGTGATTGATTGTTGAGATATTCATGTGTGATATATTCCAATGTATGTTTCATTGGTATCGCCAAATCTACTCCTCCCGAGTAAGAGCCTGTCCATAAATCGCCAAAACGATCGCAGCACAAGGTATATAATCCATTTCCATTCAACACGTTACCAGGACGTCCGTCTGTATCAAGCAAGAGCTTGGTTTGTTTATTCGAACTGTCATAAGCATATATTCCTGCTCCATCTACAGCCATCAGAAGAGTCTGCTTATCATATAAAATGATTGAACGTACGGGAATTTTAGGAATGTTTTGCAAAGATTGGAAATCAGCAGATTTTATCAGCTTCCAAGTACGATCATCCATCACTTTAACTCCTTCGTGAAAAGTACCCAGCCAGATACGATGTCCCACAATATCATGATAAGAGGATACTACAGAACTGCCACTAATCTTCTTTTCTAACTTCCGGGCAGACATCGAATAGCAATAAACATCTTTAAAAGTTCCTATCAAGAGTTTCTGACCTATAAATTGGATATGATTAATATAGGTATTTTTCAATACAAACCTACCCTTAGCTGTCTCCCGAACTATCTCCTTTCCATCAGTAGCTGCTGATAAGCAATAAATGCCTCTATCCATAGCTAACCAGAAATTACCCTTTTCGTCTACCAACAGTTCGTTCAACACGATACTTCCACCTAAAATTTTCTGAAGATTACATTTCAAAACAAATGTATCTTTCCTCTTATCATATATATACACCTTTCCCTTGTTGTCGTAGGCGTAAATCAGATGTTGCGCATCCTTAGTCAGTTTAATACATCTACCACTAGCATCACTATACGGCATCTCTGTGTATAAAGTATAATTGGTTACTTGTTGCCCATTATATCGGTCAACTCCACGCTTAGTACTTATCCACATGGCACCATCCTCTGCCTCGACAATAGAATAAACTCGAGGGCTGGAAAGACCATTGTCAGCATTGAGATTGGAAAGCATGAACATATTTCTGGAAATATGCGCATATAATTGAAGAGCCGATGCCAACAGCAGCAATATAATTAGAGTACAGGATTTATATCGTTTCATAATTCTTTCATTGATCTTATTTGGGGACAAAGATAATACAAAAAAATGAAAAACAAATAGAATAATGAGATAAAATGAAAAAAATCTATTATCTTTGCAAGATATTAATATAAAGATATAGACTATGATCAAAAGATTATTATCCTTTCTAGACGCATCGCCAGTGAATTTCCTGGCAGTAAAGAATATCTCCGAGGAATTGGAGAAGAACGGGTTCCGACGTATGAACCCACAGGAGCCTTTGGGCAAGATTGAAGCGGGTGAAAAGTTCTTCGTTACCAAGAACGACTCTTCCATCTACGCCTTCCAAATCGGAAAGAAACCTTTGGCAGATGCCGGTTTCCACATGATCTGCGCCCACTGCGATTCGCCTACCTTCCGCATCAAGCCAAATGCAGAGATGCTTTGCGAGGGCGGTATCGTAAAACTGAATACCGAGGTTTATGGTGGTCCTATCATGTCAACCTGGTTCGACCGTCCGCTCACCCTGGCAGGTAGAGTTATCGTGAAGGGCGAGAATGCGATGAATCCCCAGACGCTCCTTCTTCATGTGAAGCGCCCATTGCTGCAGATCAGCAATCTCGCTATCCACTTCAACCGTCAGGTGAATGATGGTGTGAAGTTGAGCAAGCAGAAGGATGTACTCCCTATCCTCGGCATCATCAATGATGAACTGGAGAAGGGTAACCTCCTGATGAATGTGATAACAGGCGAACTGAATATCCAGAAAGAGGATGTTCTTGATTTCGATCTCTACCTGGCTGATGCCACTCCAGCCTGCACCTTCGGTGTACACGATGAGTTTATCTCTTCAGGCAGACTCGATGACCTGTCTATGTGCTGGGCTGGTGTAGAGGCGATGATAGCATCTGATGCCAATGATACCACCCAGGTTCTCGCCATCTTCGATAATGAAGAGACGGGGTCTCAGACCAAACAGGGAGCCGGAAGTCCATTCCTTTCATATATGCTCCAGCGCATCGCTCTGGCACAGAGCCATACAGAAGAGGCTTATTATCAGGCAGTAGAGCGTGCGTTCATGATTTCGGCAGATAATGCACATGCCTGGCATCCTAACTATAGCGAGAAGTTCGACCCTACGAATCATCCTAAGTTGGGCGGTGGTCCGGTCATCAAGTTCAATGCAGCCCAGAAGTATGCGAGCGATGCTGTATCAGCAGCCATCTTCGCCAACATCTGCGATGCAGCCGGTGTACCATGCCAGCGTTTCGTAAACCACAGCGATGTGGCAGGTGGCAGCACATTGGGCAATATCCTCGCCTCTTCCATCCCATTGAAGGGTGTGGATATGGGCAATGCCATCCTCGCTATGCACAGTTGCCGCGAAACCGGTAGCGTTATCGACCACGAATATTGCGTGAAGGCTTTCACCAAGTTCTATCAGTTGTAATAAAAAACAAAGAAGGTGTGTCTGTATTTGTGACACACCCTCTTTGATTTTATATATTAACCTTTTCCTTTTATCGTTCCTAATTCTTTCACATTCTTCTCAAATTCATTTCTTTCACCAATAGCTCCATTACGCAGTTTTGCCCGATAATTATATATCGTATTAACTGCATAATGTAGGAAATCTGCTATCTTCGTACTGTCATCAATACCCAGTCTTATCAAGGCGAATACCCTCACCATTGCCGGTAACTTTGTTGCATCGGTAAGATGGATTTGTGCCTCCGGCTTCAGAAGGCTATTGAGGTCTTCCACGAAATCAGGGAACAGATGCAGGAAGACCTTATCGAAATTTGCATAGAGTTCTCCCAACTCGTGTTCCTTCTGTTCACTGCTTCTCGTCATTGAATAAAGTTCCTGATATTCACAGTTCTTTACCATCTTATTGACATGGAGACGCAACTTATCCAGTTTGTCTATATAATGAGAACATGCTCCCAGGAACTGGCCTATATATTCTTCCTTCACACCATTTGACTCATTCAGTTTATCATTCGAAGTCTTCAACATTTCGTTGGTAGCAGAAAGTTTCTTATTCAGTTCCTCCAATTGTTCATTCGTTTTCTTCAGTTCATTTCTCGCTATAGTAACATATTTCTTCTGCTTATTGACATAGAAAGCCAGAACACCTAAAGAAAGAACCAGAAGGCTGACACAGATGATGGCAAAGACAAGACGCTGGTTTGCCTTCTTGAGCTGTGCCTGATAATTATGATCGATGGTACCAAGCACTGGCGAAATCTGCCAACTGCGAATACGCGTACTAAAACTCTTATTGGCATTCCAGGAGAAGTTGATATATTTATAAGAACGCTCAACATCTCCCTCCTGACTCAGAATATCGGCGAGCATCCAGAGCGAAGCCTGATCATTGATAGCACACTTCACATCACAAATGGCAGATTTTAGCAACCAATATTTCTTCATTTCTTCGTTTTTCAGAGAACGGTAAATCAGATAGCGATAGTAGGCTACGATGCCGTATTCATGACTCCCCTCCTTACATAAATTCAACCGTTCATCATTCACCTTCAGTGCTTCATCCCATTTATTCTGACTGGTAAGCATCACCTCTTTACGCATGAGATAATCTTCGCTATGATGTGGAAGGATAGCAAACAAAGTATCCCGATATGCATTCTGACAACTAAAGAAATTCTGACTTAAATCAGTATCTACATGCATATTAGAAAAGCCCAACTCACCATAGACATGGTAATAGGCGATGAAATAATCTTTCCGGTTCGATTCATCCAATGTCTTTTTATCTATATGATTGAGCACCTCCAAAGCCTCAGCAAAAGCTCCGGCAGTAGAATACTGTAAAGCTAACTGGCTTTTCAATCCAGCAACTTCAGCCGGCAGTCCTTCCTTCTGAGCCAATACAATGGCTTTCTGAATATAAGCCACAGCAGAATCGCTCTGGTAGGACTTATATTCAGAACAAATCTTGCGATAAGTATTGATGAGCAACTTCGGATTATTCTCCTGATGAATCAATTCCTTCAACTGAGCGATGCTACTTTCTTTCAGTTTGGTATAGTGCTGGGATTGCTCTATAGCCCGATCAAGTTGGGCATACAGTTCACTGATGCTTTCCTTTTGAGCAAAGCATGATGTAAGTGTAGCGAAACACCAGATATACAATAGAGATAATAATCTTTCTATCATTAGCTGATAATATTTTGTTGTATAGGTATCATTAGAACCAGCCCTTACTGCTGTATAGGACATTCAAGAGACAAAGGTATAGTTTTTGGGGCATATTTCCAAATTTTCTTGCATTTTTTTGATTTTCTTTTTTACGTTTGTTATTCTTACATCCTTGCACCTCCCCCAAAAAGGCTGCCCCAAAAAGTTTGGAGCAGCCTTAAACAAAGCTTTATACCCTAAATTATTTAAACTAAAACCTAAAATGCTTATGAATATCAACCTACAACTTATTTCTTTTCTACTTTGAGAACTGCCTTGTCTACACCGGCAGTCAAGTCAACTGTAAGAACGTATGTCTCGCCATCCTTCAGTTCTACTCCATCTTTCAGGTAAACATTGCCGTTGTCGTGACCGTTACCGTCACCGATGCCGAACACCTCGCTATCAGTTGAGATGAGATGGCTGTTATCCTGACCCTTGAACTCAATACCCCAGTTTGCCTGACCGAAGAACTTGAAGTTTACGTCAGTAGCTCTGAGTTGCTTGCCTACGGTGAGTGTAACCTGATATACCTTATCCTTGATTGGAGTGAGACAGACGTCAGAGTCAACCCCTGTCCCCCAGCCATGATTTACAGCCTCCCAAGTTGGCTTGTTGACACCTTCATTACCGATGATCCAGAGTGCACCAGTACCATCGCCATTCAGTGACATAGGCTCACTTCCATTCATTGTCCAGATGCGGAATGACTTATGGGTGAAGTCTGCCAAAATAGTATATCTGCCGGTAATAGCCTTGAAAGTATAGCTTCCATCCCCTTCTTTCTGGAACCAGTCGCTGTCATAATACCAGTCATCTGGCAGATTATTGCCGTTGATAGTAAGGTTACAGGTAGCACCTTGCTTGATATCACCCACCCAAGTCTTGCCTGCATCAGAATCGGCAAAATCGAGGATAGTAACCGGCAATACATCGGTAGGACCAGCCGTATAGTTCTTGGCATCGAAAGTGACAACTACATCGCTCATATTCTCAGAAGTGAAGTTGAAGTTGCCTGTTTCTCCCAAACTGATATCCTTACCTGTGCTGGAACCGAAGACAAACTTTCCATCCTTCGTTGCAAAATATCCCTTGAAGGTCTTCTTACTGCTAGGAAGAACAGCCTGATAAACAAAGTCGCTTTTCTCTGTCATGTCATATTTAACACCATCAGCACTCACAAACTGCAGATTGTTGAAATGAGGGCGCTTGATATCAAACGACAAGGTCTCTGTATTCGATTTGGTTGACACATTCTGCAGAGTAAGTTGAATATCCACCTTTCCATCAGGAACATTCTGTGCATAAGGCACTTTCAGTTTGACTGTATATTCACCAGCCTCCTTGGTACGGATGGTAGTTTCATCTACACTCTGCCCACTAAACAGGAGGTTTGCTTTCAAGGTAGAGAGAGCCACGCCTCCCTCATCCTTGCAGTTTACTTTCACCTCCACTTCATCGCCCATCCATACAGCTGCAGCAGGAGCCGTATAGCTCATCACAGGATTACCGGCAGGAGTAGGCGCACTGTAATCATCATCGCCGCAAGATGCCATCAGTGGCAGGGCGAGCAACGCCATGATATAATATCTGATATGTTTCATAATGATCGTATCTTTAATGAATCATTTACTATAGTTTATGGATTACTTATTCCACTTGCAAGAAATCACACCATTAGCAGGAACATTGCAGGTAAAATTATGAGTTCCATCACTGAGGTTGATTGACTTAGCCTCATCTCCCTCGTTGATAATGACAGCAGCATAACTACCATCAGGATTAACAAACTCAGCATGTGTAATCTTGCTGTCATTAACGGTGCGGGACGTATTACCAATGCGAACCGCACCAGGAGCAACGACACTAGACATGTGGTTGATGATGTAATAATGAGAATTGTAGCTCAACTGGTTGTAGCCATTCTGATTGATATCAATAGCACCATAGCAGGTCTGGCATCCACCATCCAGGTTAGGTCCCATCTTATTGTCAAGCATCAGATTCCATACAAGCACAGCCTTGCAATACTGGTTTACCGTAGCGAGCGCCACATTCTTCATATCCGCCATCAGTCGTTTACTCAAGTCACGTCCGTTATTCCAGGTTCCGATACTGCTTTCCGAGAATATCAGTTCCTTGTCAGGACGCTGGTTGTGGATATCAGTCAACTCGCTGTTGTTGCCGCCATAATCATGATAAGCAGCACCTACAACCAGCTCTGAACCCTCAAAGTTATCACCGATAGCATTATAGAGTTTCACAGGATAATCTTCCTGATCAGCAATCTTGTCATAGTTGTAGTTGTGATCGAAGACATAAATCTTGGTCTGCAGATTATTCTTCTTAAACTGTGCGGCCAACTCCTTCACGAAAGGAGCCTCTTCCTGCCAAGGCATATAGAGAGAAGCACAGTTTGCTTTGTTCAATGGCTCATTCTGAGGACTAACAGCATAGATATTGATACCTTTCTCCTTCATCACATTAATAAACTTCACAAAGTACTTGGCATAAACCTCGCGATAATCAGGATTGAGATGACCATCAGTCCATGAATCCTTAGGATTCTTGGTGTTTATATCTGTCACCTTCATCCATTTCGGACAAGTCCAGGGAGCTGCGATAATCTTCAGATTAGGATTGATGGCAAGAATCTCCTTCAATACCGGAATCACATAATCGTTCTCATCGCTATAGAATGCGAAATTGCTGATAGGATCAGCCTCGCTGCCCTTCTTGTCGCAATAGGTATACTCTGTACTTGAAAAGTCGTTGCATCCCAAAGAGATACGGGCATAACTTACGCCATAACCCTCTGTGGTAGAGTAAATGCGCTTCAAGAGAGCCTGACGCGCCTCTGGGTTCATCTGCATCAGATTATAGCAGGATGAATAAGTGATGGCATAACCGAAGCCATCAATCGTCTGATACTTCTTATTTAAATCGAGTTCGATGGTGGTTGGTGCCATAGATACTCCATTATACAACTTTACCTCACCCTGTGCCAATGAATAGACTCCATCGGCTGTGGTAATGAAAGTTTTGGCTGTTCCTTGTGCCGGTACTGGATTTGGTGCCTCACTAGGAGTATCAAAGTCTACAGGATCTGAGAATGAGTTACTGCTGCTGCAAGCTGTCACAGAGAAAGCTGTTGCGCAGACCAGCATCATCAGTTTATTGCTATAGTATTTCATATTCGTTTCTTCTATTATTTGTTAATAACGGTTTGAGTTGAAAGCTATCCAGGTTAGCTTAGTAACCTGGATTCTGCTCTAGATTGGTATTCTGGTCAAGAGCGGTCTGTGGAATTGGCAACAGGTATGAGTTGCCGTCAAACTGTCTTACCTGTCTGATGCGTCCGCTGTCACGGTTGTCTATTCCGTTGAGATATTGCTCCACCTTGTTGTTGCGGCAGAGGTCGAACCAGCGTTCTCCCTCAAAGGCAAGTTCCAGACGGCGCTCATGGAGAACAGCCTCTATCATAGATTCCTTGCTGCCAGTCTTGTCGGATGTCAGTTCCTTCAGTTTGGCACGCTTGCGAATCTGGTTCACGAGTTTCTCACTCTCGGCAAGATTGCCCTTATAGGCTTCTGCCTCAGCCTTCATCAGGATAATATCAGCTAGGCGAACCCAGTAAATATTATTGTATGAAGAGCGTAACTTATACATGAACGGATAGTTGGAAGCCGGATAATAGTTGCTCCAGGTACAGGCATAATATACGATAGCCTGATTCTTACGAACCTCATCACCTTCCTTGTCAAAGTCATTGATGATGTCTCGTGAAGGAGTAATCCACTTTGCCCAGGTAAAGTAATAATCCCAGTTGTCTAACTGACGGCCGTACATCCAGGTTTCCCAGTTTCCGCTACCGGTTGTCCAATGCACCTCCAGAATACCTTCTTTGGTATTGCGTTTCATGCAGTCTTTCGCAGTCTCATCATAGCCCCAGAGGGTTTCATAACTGTCTTCCAGCTCTACACCGGTTGTCTTCATTACCTTGTCGGCATAAGCGATTACCTTGTCATAATCCTGCACTTCCTTTTCGGCATAAACCTTGGCAAGCATAGCCTGAGCTACGGTCTTGGTCATCTTGGTGCGGTCGGAATTGTCATTATCCGGTGCATACTGCTCAGCATCCGTCAAGTCGGCAATAATCTGCTCATAACATTCCTTCGGCGTCTTGCGAGGAGGATAATAGGTAGGATATACCTCATTGATATTCTCGGATGTAATGGTCTTGGCGATGGTCGTGATGACAGGGAAAGACCCCCACAGACGAGCCATTCGGAACATCATCAGGGCACGGAAGATTTCGCCCTGTGCCTTATAGGAATGATATTCTGCTTCTGATATCTGACCATTCTCCTTCAATTGCTCAACACCATTGATCAGCACATTTGCCTGGGCGATATCCTCCAGATAGCGGTTCCAGTCACGGCTCAATACCGAGTTGCTGGCATCGATAGAGTTGGTTTCATAAGGTACCACCTCTGCACCGGTAGTTCCGGCATAAGCATTGTCGCTATGTGAATCGCCTATCAGAAGATAGTCGAGATGGGTATGCTCCTGACGGTTGCGGAACAACTCATAGAGCGATTTGAGCTGTGCATCAGCAGCAGCCTTGTCCTTCAATACGGCTGTTGAGGTCTCTGTCTGACCGCCCTGTGTTATTTCTGATGGCTCTGATAATGGCTCGTAGTCGAGAGAGCAACTTGCCAAAGAGAACATTGCGATGCCACCGAGCGCCAATGTCTTAATTGTATGATATGTTTTCATTGTTGTCGATGTTTAGAATTCTACTTTTACACCTAATACTACACTCTTATTGAGTGGATATGTACCCCAGTCGATGCCCTGCACACTACCACTGTTGCCATACTGGTTAACCTCCGGATCCATACCTGAATAGTCGGTCAGGGTAAGCAGGTTGGTTGCCGATACGTATGGCTGCAGACGGGTCAGACCGAAGCGTGAAATCAGTTTGCGAGGCACATCGTAAGAGAGAGAAATATCCTTTACACGGAGATAACTGCCATCTTCTACGAAGTAGGTTGAGTTGCGGATATCCCACTTAGCCTTTGGCACATCGGTAATCTGACCAGGAACTCTCCAGCGAGCAAGCACCTTGGTGCTTTGGTTCTTACCATCATACATTCCTTCGGTTTCCATACGCGAAACGTTGTAGATATCATTGCCATAGCTTCCCTGGATAAGAATACTGAGATTCAAACCTTTATAAGAGAAGGTATTGGTCAAACCGAAGGTGAAGTCTGGGTTCGGATCACCAATATAAGTACGGTCACTGGCTGATACCAGACCATCACCGGTCACGTCCTTATACTTCATATCACCGGTCTCGGGATCCACACCTTCTGCTACATATCCCCAGAAACTGCCCAATGGCTTACCAGGCGTATTGCGAACCACCTGTTCGTTGACGAAATCGGTAGTCGTGGCTTCATAATATACCTGAGTCAGAGACAGGCTCTCCAACTTATTCTTGTTGAATGAGATGTTGAAATCTGTATTCCACTTCAAGGCGCCTGTCAGATTCTGTGAAGAGATAGCAAACTCCCAGCCTTTGTTGATCATCGAACCGCCATTATAGGTCAGGTTGCTTGCAGCAGCACTACCTGCCGGCAAGGTGATGTTCATCAACATATCCTTGGTCTTCTTATAATAGTAATCAGCATAGAAGGTGAGGCGGTTGCCCAGTACGGTCAAGTCGAGACCGATGTTAGTCTGGGTTGTTGTTTCCCAAGTCAGCTCAGGGTTACTCAGGTTGCCCTGTGAGAAAGTAGGAGTAGAATTGGCATCATTTCCCTCGCCAAACCACTGCACACGATTGATATTGTATCTTGCCAGATAGCTGTAATCGCCCAATCCGCTCTGGTTACCGGTCTGTCCCCAGCCTCCACGAATCTTCAAGTCGTCAATCCACTTGATATCTTTCATGAATTTCTCATTGCTTACGCGCCAGGCACCAGAGAATGATGGGAAGTAACCCCAACGGTGATGCGGTGCCAACTTGGAAGAACCATCGGCACGCATATTGGCGGTTACCATATAGGTATCATTCCAGTTGTACTGCAAACGGGCGAAAGTAGAGAGAATAGCCCAATCAGAAGCTGACGAACCGGTTCCTGTCCAGGAAATCTTGTTGGCTGCATTCAAGGTTGGGAACAGATCGTTGGCATAGTTGCTACCATTGATATAGTTCTGGCTCCACTTGCTCTGTGTCCAGGAACTACCAGCCATCGCATCCAGACTGTGCTTTCCGAATGCCTTCTTATAGTTTAATACATTGTCCCATACTATAACGCTGCTGATGTTTCTACCATCATATCCTGTACCGAATTCCTGACGGCCGATGGTGGTAGATATCGGGTCAAGGAAGTTGGTGGTTGTTCCTTGTGTACGGTCGAACGAGAGAGATGTGTTATAAGTCAGTTCAGGCATAAAGGTGACAGTAGCCTTTCCGGTTGCAAGCAATCGGTTGTAAGCCGACTTATTATTCTGAGTACGGGCGATATTCTCTGCTGGCGAGGTAATGTTCACGCCATAGAAGTTGTTGTAGAACTGGCTAGGATTCTCCGGGTTCCATACCGGTGCATAGGTTGGCGTATTGACGATAGCGGTTACTACGCCGCCTCGGTTAGAACCGGCACCCGAAATGATACCTGTACCCTTGTTGGTATAATCAGAATAAGTTACACTGGCATTGAGTCGCAACCACTTACGTATATCGTTCTCTACAGATGCTCGGAAGTTGTAACGCTGATAGCTTGACTTCTTGATAACACCATTTTCGCCTGTATAGCCACCCGAGATAAAGTATCTCAGTTTATCGGTACCATTGGTGATAGAGAGCTGGTAGTCCTGTACATTACCCGTACGGAACACCTCGTCTTTCCAGTCGGTCTGGTCTTTCAAGCCTTCCGGCAGTTTCACCAGACCGATTTCATCCATCAGCTCCTTATACTGAGCCGCATTAAGAGATTCCTGGTTGTCACGTACAGTATTAAATGCATAATGTGCATTCAGAGATACCTTGGCTACACCAGCCTTACCCTGCTTTGTACCGATAATGATGACACCATTGGCTGCACGTGATCCATAGATTGCAGCAGAAGAGGCATCCTTCAACACCTGGATATTATCAATATCATCTGCTGCCAGGAAGTCGATATTGGTCATTGGCACGCCATCTACTACATAGAGCGGATCATTGCTACCATTTAAAGAGGTGGTACCACGCACACGGATGGTTGGTGAAGCACCTGGCTGACCGTTGGCTTGCGAAATCTGCAAACCGGCTGCCTTTCCCTGCATACCTGCTGCGGCAGATACGATAGGACGGGTATCAAGGTCTTTGGCTGACACACTGGATACGGCAGTAGTTACATCCTTACGCTTGACAGAGCCATAACCGATAGCCACCACTTCGTTGAGCATATTAGACTCCTCTTCGAGCATAATCTGTACGCCGTTAGAAGCTTTCACTTCCTTATTCTTATAACCTATATAAGAAATTTTGAGTCTGGCACCTGGCTGTACTTCGATGGTGAAGTGACCATCCAGGTCTGTAGCAACACCATTTTTGGTACCATTCTCCAGAACCGAAGCTCCGATAACGGGTTCATTGGTATTGTCGATTACAGTACCCGTAATCTTCACCTTCTGTCCCCAAGCTGTCGCTGAGACCATTAGGACGAGTGCTGAGGCTGCTAGTCCTCGCAACATCGCATTACTTTTTGATTTTCTCATAATTTAAACTTTAGTTATTCTCATTTATGTTTAAAATTGTTGTCTGATAGTCTGGAACCTATCCATGATTGGTTTCCGTTTGCAAAAGTATATAAAATGTCTGATATTTGTTGGTTGATTAAATAATTAAGTGGTAAAAATGACCACCTGTTTTTACAATTACATTTGATTATCAGGACTTTACATTTTTCATAGTTCTAAAAATAAGTGGTAGATTTATAATGGTAAAAGATACAATTATAGAAGAAAAAAACTGTTTTCTGATGATTCAGTCAGAAGATTTATGCAGACAATTCAACAAACGAGTTGTAATATAAGCACTCCCGATTTATCTCTTCACTCTTCACCTTCTCACCCTTAACCCCTCTGTTTATCGGGGTTTCGGGAGGTGAAGAGTTTTCTTTATCTCTTCACCCACTCTTCACCCCTCTTCACCCATATATCTTTTTTCTCATTAAAAATTATTTAAAAATCAGTTTCTCCGTTCTATCAGCCAGGAAAAGAGGGATGTTGATAAAGGAATCATCCCTCTTGAGATTAAGCATCGAATATCTGATGCGCAAACCAGGTGAGTACCTTTTGTTATACTCTATCAAACTACGCCCCGTGACACTGGTACCCGACTTCACTTCCACCGGAATAACTTCCAAACCACGCTGAACAATAAATTCCACTTCTGCTTTATTACCCGAAGCCCAATAATGGGAACAATTAACGCCATTAGCCACTAGACTCTGAAGAATATAATTCTCTGCCAAAGCGCCCTTATATTCTTTAAATATAGGATTATCAACCAGATAAGCCTCAGGACTCAAATCAGCAAGCACTCTCAATAATCCCACATCAAGACTATAAATCTTGAAGATGCTCAAATCTTCATACGATTTCAAAGGAACTTGCGGAGTAGAGCACAAGCTTACCTTATATATCAATCCCGCATTTTTAAGCCATGTAAGAGCATCCTCATATTCCCTCGCTCTTGCACCAGGACGAACCAGCTGATAAACAAACTTTCTATTTTCCTTAGCCAACTGTGACGGCAAAGACTTCCAAACATGCGAAATCCTATTAGCCAGTAAAGGCGTAGCATGCTTCACAAAGTCCAAGGAATAATCTTGCAAGATATTACGTAGAGTTATTTCCACGCCACTCAGATCCTTTTCTATCATCTTCATTGCCGCAGCTGGCATTCCACCAGATATACGATAGGCAGTAAATGCCTGAGAAAGTCTATCAAAAAAAACGTCAGGAAGAGGTTCCAAGCTATCTATTGACATATAATATTGGTAAAGCCTTTCATCTCGCTGCTCCAAAAACTCAGAAAAAGTGACAGGATACATATTTATATGGTCAACCTTACCCACAGGAAACGAAAAGCCTTGATGACCAAAAGCCAACCCCAAAAGAGAACCAGCACAAGCCACAACATATTCCGGCGTCTTTTCGCAGAAATATTTCATTGCGCTAATGGCTTCCGGACAGTCTTGTATCTCATCAAGAATAAGCAAAGTCTTCTGAGGCAAAATAGGTTCTGAAGTAAGATATGACAATTGCTCGATGATTTGCAGCGGGTTCTTGGTCTTGCGAAAGATATCGCAGACTCCCTCTTCTTCATTGAGACTAAAATATGCGCAATGCTCAAAATATTCTTCTCCGAACTTCTGAAGTACAGAAGTCTTTCCTACTTGTCGAGCGCCCAGCATAATCAATGGCTTACGGTCTTTTTTAGCTCTCCATTGTTTTAATTCTTGAATAATTATTCTATTAAACATTTTTTAGCACCTCCATCGTTAAAGTGCGGAAAATGTGTAAGTTTGCACATTTCTGATACTTCTTTTGTGAAATTCTCCACATTTTCCACACTTGAGTTTTATTTTTCATCGCAAAGATACTAAAAAAACGACAAGCAAACAAGCATTTACTACATTTTTAACCAACTTTATTACATCATTTATTTCAAGAGGAGCATAAGACCATCCGTAAGATTCTTTCTAGCTCATTAAAAAAATGAGGAAAAGCATGGCGGTTTGGAAAAATAATCGTAAATTTGCAATTGGAAAACAAAGATTAGGAATTATGATAGAGACTAACGATAGAAAATTGCCGATAGGCATCCAGTCTTTCGAGGAAATCAGAAAGGGTGGATATCTTTATGTTGACAAGACAGATATCATCTGGCAACTTGCCAACAGAGGGAAAAAGTATAATTACCTGAGCCGTCCACGCCGCTTTGGTAAATCTGTGCTGGTCGATACGCTCGAAGCCTACTTCATGGGCAAGAAGGAACTCTTCGAGGGGTTGAAGATCATGCAGATGGAGACGGAATGGATGAAGCGACCTGTCATCAGACTGGATATGAGCCGTGCGGGCGCAGAGCCGGAAACATTGCGCTCTTATCTCAATAATATATTCAGACAATACGAAGGAGAATATTCATTGGTTCCTGACCCTGCAGATAGTCTTGCCGACCGCTTCAATGCAATAATCGTGGGGGCGTATGAGCAAACTGGACAGCAGGTTGCCATCCTCATCGATGAATACGACTCTCCTTTGCAGCATTCGTGGAAGACTCCGCAGCATGAAGCATGTACCTCTATCTATAGGGAGGTGTTTGCCATTCTCAAAGCAGACGACAAATACGAGAAGTTTGTCTTCATCACCGGTATTACCAAGTTTACGCAGATATCTCTCTTCTCTGTGCTCAACAATCTGAGCAACATCAGTTTCGAGCCGGAATATGCGGCTCTCTGCGGTATCACCAAGGAAGAAGTTTTACGTGATTTCAAGCCGGAAATCAACAAGTTGGCAGCAAGCAAGGGATGGACTTTCGACGAAGCCATTGCACAATTGACAGCCTATTATGATGGCTATCATTTCTGTTATGAAAATATGGTTGATGTCTTCAATCCATTCAGTCTTATCAATGCACTCGCTGATTCCAAACTGAAGAACTACTGGGCTTCATCGGGCGCAACCTCGCTACTCCCTAAATTTGTGGATAATATAGAAATGAGACTGAAAGATTTTGAGAATTGTCCGATAGACAGCGATACACTGGAGACTTCCGACGTAACAGGTGGCGGAGCGGAACTTTTCCTCTATCAGTCAGGGTATCTTACGATAAAGGGGTATATGGATGAGATTTATCTGCTAGGCATTCCAAACTATGAAGTTCGAAAGGCTCTATACAAGATTGTATTGCCAGCCTTGACACTACAATCGAATGCACTGGTAATATCAACCCAGAATATGTTGTTGTACTCCCTAAAGCTTGGCAATCTCCCCGAAGCCATGAAATGCCTGAAGGCGCTTATTGCGGATGTACCTTACAGCAACAAGAAGCTTGCCAGCATGGATATGGAAGAGCGCTACCGCCTGATTCTGAGCACCATCTTCAATGCCATCGGCTGCCGGGTAGAAGTAGAGAAGATGATTGCTACGGGCAGGATTGATATGGTGGTAGAAACTACCAACTTTATCTATGTGCTTGAATTGAAGCTGAGCAACAACGGTGGCGTGGATGCTGCCACGGAGCAGATAAAAGCCAAGCAGTATGCCGAGCCATTCAAGGCTGATAAGCGAAAAGTAATTGCCCTTGCCATAGAACTGGATGATAAGGGAAAAGGATTGGCAGATTGGAAGGAAGTATAAAAGAAGATTGGAAGGAAATATAAAGAAGAATAAAGAAGGAAACGGAAAAAAGCCCCCGGTGCCATACGCATCGGGAGCTTTTTTATGCACCAGGCAGCAAAGGTGCTGCCTGGTGGGGGTACGATAGAGATTCCGTTTGTCTGTATCTCACTTACCGCTTTTATTCGGGCTTTGTATCAAAGAAACCGATAAACTCATCAAAATCTCGAAGGATGTCAGTCAACTTAGGATTACTCTTTTGAACTATAATAGCTATGTAATTGTCAACTTCTTCATCTCTAAGAATAGAAACCTTGACACAAAACCGATCTCGTTTATCGAATTCGTTAAACCATCTGGTAAAAAGACGAGCTCGCATAGCCTGTCTGCTATCACCCGTTTCACATTGATATAAAAGAATGTCCGGATTCGTGAGAAAGAACTCTTCAATAATACTTTGTACAGTCTCTTTTACTTTAGAATCGTTAGGAGAATTCTTCTTGTTTTCATTGAGAATACCGAATTCATACGCTTTTTCATCCTCCCAGATATTATTATTTTCAACAAATTCTATTCGATACTGAACACCATAATCTGTCAAGAACTTATATGAGCCATTATCTATCCAGACCTTATAAGGAGAATGAAAATTGAGGCGCGTTAAGTTAAAGGCCTGCATAGCAGTTTGCAGCCTCCTTACGTGCTTTAGCAAAGTCTATTTGAGCCTTTGCCTCCATTTCTCTTTTACGTTTAACCATGTCTCGTAATACAGCAATTGCTTCTTCACGAGTTTTAATTTTTAAAGCCATATTTATCCATTTAAAAGTTCTACTTCTATTTGTCTGCAAAGATAAGCTTTTATTTTGAAAATGCAAAGAAAACAGGAGAAAAGTTTCGAAAAAATATGGTGGTAGTTCTTGAACCCACCTATCACAGTGACACATAGAAAACGGTAGCGTTATCGACCACGAATACTGCGTGAAGGCTTTCACCAAGTTCTATCAGTTGTAATCAATCCCGATTTATCTCTTCACTCTTCACCCCTCTTCACCCATATAGAAATACACTATACGCAATATGGGAAGAAAAAAAGCGGAAAAAGCTCCCGAAGCGTAATAGCTCCGGGGGCATTTTGTTCAGCAGCAAACGCCAGCATATAACTTATCTATAGGGAATATCAAATCCCAATTTTTTCCCCAAACGATATTTCCAAACTCTATCTTGAACTTTTTGAATTTGTTTTCATTCAAGTAAGAGTTATATTGCGGATGTGGGTGATTTCTAATAAAAGCCCCAACATCTATCGTCTTAACAGTGTCATCATTAAAGTGTAATTCAACTTTTAATGGTGCCACATATCTTGCAGAAACAATACTTAAGTTCATAATTTCTTCGTTATTTTAGTTGAACGTATTCTTTTCTTATAAATAAAGAAGTTTACCCATTTATCAACTATATTCTTATAGTACTTCTTCACAAAGGCCTCTGCTGTAGCAGCATCCTTCTCACTTAAAGGTGGTATCTTGCTAGAAGTTCTTCTGTGAATTTCAACAAGTTCACCATTTTCTAATATTATCTCGAAAATAGCTTCATGTTCATCCTTCATTACATGAACGTGTATCGGTTCATGCTCATTCGAATAGAACAGAAAGATAAATCCGAAGTATTCAAATATCTTTGGCATCGCAACCTCCTTTTTTAACCTATCTTGATTGCAAAGTTACGACTTTATTTTGAAAGTGCAAAGAAAACAGGAGAAAAGTTTCGGAAAAAATGTTGTGGATGTTCATGAACTTACCTATCAACATGATACCTAGAAAGCTGAAACAGCCCCCGAAGCGTAATAGCTCCGGGGCTTTTTATTTTGCTCCCAGACATCAAATGTGATGCCTGGGGGACGATAGAGTAACAGGGGATAGTCGGCCCATGGGAGTTCCATTTCCATGACGCTAACCACTGGCTTGATAAAATTTCACACCATGTTTTGTTATTATATTTTACCAAGAAATTATTGAATACTGATTGGCATCAGACTGACCACCAGACACACGAACGTGATAAACACTACGCCGAGAATGAGGCAGATATAGAAACGCCCTCTCCTGATGAAATCACCCAGGCTGAAATGATACATCGGGTGATCATCAAGATAGGTCCTGTATTCCCTCACCATGACATTAATCATGATGCCAACATAAATGAGGAGAAACAAAGCTACTATCAGGATAGCCTGTTCTTCTTAGGCAAATGAATCTGTTATACTTTTCATGGTGCAAATATAGTGTTTTTCTTTGAAACAAGGTGTCGCATTCCCCCACAATGGTGTCGCATTCCTACAAAAAAGGTGTCTCCTTCGTGGGGGAAGGAGACACCTAGTACATACTTTTTATAACCAGCCATCGTGACACTTCATATCGCCGGTTCATCCACTTCATGTGCAGACGGGTAATACCCAGGTTGAGGATATTGACGAGCATAAATAGGAAACAGGTGAACTGCAATAAATATAATGTATCCATTTCGTTCTTATTTTTGTATTTGGCATCTGCCAAGATTACAGTTTAATCGTCTTAATATGCATGCAAAAGTACATTTTTTATTTTGAAATGAGGGTAGAAAAAGGAAAAAAGTGATTTTTAAAAAGAAAAAAATGGTTTTATTTATCGGGGACAGCTGACGAGTGAAACTAGAACAGCAGACTGGAGAAACTAGAACAGCAGACTAGCGGTAGGAAGAACAGTGGGCTGTCTGAGCCAAACAGCGAACGAAAACCGGTTTGCCAGGTTTTTAAATAACCGAAATATAACACCGTTTACGGCTGATATCAGAAAAGAAGAAAAATTGATTTTACTCTTTACCCAATCGCTTGGAATGCCTTTATATAAAGGGGATTCGAGTTATCGGGTGAAGAGTGAAGAGTTTTGGGCTATTCCATAGCCTCATATCCTTTGTTCTGAACCAACTTGCCATTGAAGGCAAGGCTTCGCTGAGGTATCGGGAAGACGATGGAAGAGGACGAGAGAGCGGACTGAACAGAACGGCAAAGATGCGAGGACTTGAGGAACTTGCCGAAACGGATAAGGTCCTGACGGTGACAAGTCTCGCCCGCCAGCACAACCTGACGGTCTTCCAGAATATTGGCAAGCGAAGACTTGCGCGCAGGCAAACCGGCATGCGCACGAACCATATTATACTCTGCCCTGCCATCCCCATCGTTGCGCTCCATCGCCTCAGCCTTCATCAGCAAAACATCAGCATAACGGAAACGGAAAAGAGGTTTGGCTGGTCGGGAATGCAGAACAGAATCAGCCTCATCCATCACCAGCGCATCCTTCGGCATCAGATAACGCGCAGAACTGTTGAAGATTTCATCCTCCTCTAAACTGCAGCCTTCATCAGCCAGTCTGTTGCAATAGAAGATACAGGTTTCCCAAGCATTCAATATCTTGCTGCGGTTCTCACTCGCCTTGCCGCCCGTAATGAGCGAGGCGCCATCGGCAGTACGCACCATAAATTCCAGGTCCCTACCCTTCGGACGTTTCCTGTAACCCTGCGCCCAATCGTTGTACATATAGATTTCAGCATTCAGCGCCAGTTTAGCCAGCAGGAAGTTGACCACAGGCTGCGTGATGCGCCCATAATGAGAGCCTTCCTCCAAACTTGACGTCTGAGGAAGATAAGGCAACACCTGCTGCAATTCGCTGAAGATGAAATGGAAGATTTCGCTCCGTTCGCTCTGAGCCGACAGTTTTTCATCGGTAACCGAAGAGCCCGATGCCGGTTCATAGATGAGTGATTCAGCCGCAGACAGGAGTACCGGAATCCTGCCATACAAATCCATCGCCTCATAATACATCATGGCTCTGATGGCACGCACCTCAGCCTTGAACTGCGCCTTTTGGTTATCGGTAAGCCGTACAGACTGTAAATCAATCATATCCAGCGACTTGTTGCACATGCCGATAGCCCGATAAAGATATTGCCAGGAAGAATAAAGCTGCTCATCATCAGGAGAAAGAGAAAGCAGACTGTCCAGACGCTGAATATCGCAGATGCCTTCCCCATCTATCGTTCCACCCATAAAATCATACAAAGGAGCTATGGTCGTATCGAATATTTCAGACGCAGAACCATTGCTGCCACCCCCATCGAGCTGATCCTTAGGATGCTCATTCAAGCACGATGAGAATGCCAACAGGGTCAGGAAAGAGATGACCCAAGTGAACAAATGTGAAATATACCGTCTCATAATCCTATCACATGAAGTTTAGGTTTCAAACTGTCAAGACTGCGAATAACAGCAATCCGACTGCAAATATAAGAAAAAAGAATGATAAAAGGACACAAATATAGTAAAAATCTACGTAAATTTTGCGGTTATCAAATTTATTTGTACCTTTGCACCCGGTTAGCAGAGAGCTAACTAAGGGGTGCTACCGCCGGAAAAGAGAAAAAAGCGGATGCTGAGAATATACCCATCGACCTGAACCAGGTAATGCTGGCGTAGGAAAATAAGGCACATTCCCCCCTTATATGATGTTTTTAATTTAAATAAATGAAAAGATTCAACGGGATCGCACTCAGTGTAGCGTTTTGCTCTTTGGCAAGCCAGGCTGCACTGGCACAGACAAAAATCGACACCTTGAAGGTGCAGAATTTGAATGAAGTGATTGTAAAAGGCGTACGTGCCGCAAAGGAAGCTCCATACGCCGTGGCTAACATCAGGAAATCAGAACTCAAACAATTCTCTTGCTCAGGTCAGGAATTGCCATTTCTCCTTTCTCGTACACCGGGCATCCTCGCCTGGAGTGAGAACGGTATCGGCACCGGTACTACCTATATGCGCATTCGTGGCGCTGCCGGAAGCCGCATCAATGTAACACTCGACGGAGTGGCTCTCAACTCACCGGAAGACCAGACCGTTTTCTGGGCTAACATGAACAGTTATTCTTCACTCCTGGGCAGCATCCAGGTACAGCGCGGCGTAGGCTCTTCTACCAATGGCGACGGTGCCTTCGGTGGAAGCATCTCTATGGCTACAGCTGCTCCTTCGCTCACCCCTACTGCAGAAGTTACCGGCTCTTTCGGTTCTTACAATACCTATCATACAGGCGCCAGCTTCTCTACTGGTCTGCTCGGCAAGCATCTGATTTTTGACGGTGCTTATCACGAGACAGCTACCGACGGTTATGTAGACGGCACAGCAGGCCGTTCAGGTTCTTACTATGGCGGACTGACCTGGCTGGGCGATAACTTCAAGGTAAGCTACAAGAACATCGGCAACTTCGAGAAGACCGGTCAGGCTTGGAATGGTGTGCTGGGCGGAGATTACAACTCTAGCTTCACCCTCCTTGAGGATGGCATCCGCACTTATAAAGATATGTATAAGGCAGGTCTGGATAAGTTTAATGTGCTGACAGGTGATTTGGTTCGCAACAGCAAGGGCGATTATACCATCACTCCTTATACCCTGCGCGACGGAAGCAAATGGGACAAGACTACTGATAACTTCTATCAGAACCATAACATCCTTTCGGCTACCTGGACACCAAGCAGCCACTGGAGCCACAGCCTCTCACTGCATTATACCTATGGCTACGGCTACTACAAGGAGTTCAAGAACAACGCCAAGTTTGCCAAGTTCGGACTCGTTTACAAGGATGCAGAGGGCAACAAGGTTAAGAAGTCTGACTTCATCCGCAAGAAGGGACTCACCCAGCATACCTACGGCATGGTATACAACACCAACTACAAGGATGAGCACTGGGATGTTATCGGCGGATTGAACCTGCAGCAGTTCCGCGGCAACCACTGGGGATACCTTACTTATATCGCCAACCAGGATGCCGAGAAGAAGTTCTTCGGCAACAACGGCCAGTATAAGTACTATGATTCTGATGCCCACAAGTATGACTACAGCGCCTTCGTCAAGGCAAGCTATCGCTTTGCAGACTACTGGAATGCCTTCGCTGACCTGCAGTATCGCCGTGTAGAATACAAGACCGACGGTATCAACGATAAATTTATCGCCCAGAAAGACGGCAGCTACAAGAACCAGGAGCTGAACATCAACGAGAAGTACAACTTCTTCAACCCTAAGGCAGGTATCAGCTTCAACAAGGATGGCCACAAGGCATACGCATCTGTAGCCTACAGCAACCGCGAGCCAGAGCGCAACAACTTTACCGACAACTTCAACTATCCATTCCCTAAAGAGGAGAAGCTGCTCGATGTAGAGTTCGGCTATCAGTATCAGTGTGACAACTGGCATGCAGGCGCCAACTTCTACTATATGGATTATGACAACCAGCTGGCTCAGACCGGACAGTTGAGTGACATCGGCGAGGCGCTGACCACCAACATCAAGGATTCTTACCGTATGGGCGTAGAGCTGACAGCCGGCTGGGCACCATTATCATGGTTGTCTGTAGAAGGAAATGCTGCTTTGAGCAAGAACAAGATCAAGGACTTTGATGAGTATGTAAGCAACTGGGATGACGAGACGAAGCCAGGCGTAGTACATTACGACAACTCAACCCTGTCTTATTCTCCATCAGCCATCCTGAACGGATTCATCGACCTCCACTATGCCGGTTTCTCTGCTACCTGGCACACCAACTTTGTAAGTAGCCAGTATATTACCAACACAGAAGACCGCGACTTCTCACTGCCATGCTATTCACAGAGCGACCTGAGCCTGAACTATAGCGCTAAGGTAACTAAGGCACTCGGCATCAAGGAGGTAAGCTTCGGTGTGGATATCAACAATATCTTCAACCGCCACTATGCAGCCAGCGCATTCACCTGGGGCAATGCCATTGCCATCGATTACGGATATACAATAGACAAACGATTCAAGCAGATTGCCTACATCCCGATGGCTGATACCACCTGGATGACGCATCTTACATTGAAGTTCTAATCAGAAATCATCATGATGGATTATATTGCATCACATGGTTTAGACATCTTTACCACGGTACTCGGACTGGTTTATATCCTGTTGGAGTACCGTGCCAGTATCTGGCTCTGGCTGGTAGGCATCATCATGCCCGCCCTGGACGTATGGCTCTATTGGAGTCATGGTCTTTACGGAGATGCGGGTATGGCGGTCTACTATACGATAGCCGGTGTATATGGTTATGTCGTATGGAAATATGGCAAGAAGCACAACCAGAAGGAGAAAGAAGAACTTCCGATTACCTATATGAAGAAGTCGCTCTATCTCCCTACTCTTCTGTTCTTCCTGGCAGCCTGGGGCATCACCTATTATATACTGATAACTTTCACCAACTCTACAGTTCCTCTGCAAGACAGTTTCACCAATGCCCTGAGTTTTGTGGGTCTCTGGGCGCTGGCACGCAAATATATCGAGCAGTGGTTCTTCTGGATTATCGTAGATGCCGTTTGCTTCTATCTCTATATCGTCAAAGGCATCCCATTCAAGGCAGGACTTTACGGTCTCTACGTCATCATCGCCGTAGCCGGATACTTTAAATGGAAGAAGATGATGAAAGGCAGTTTATAGTTTACAGTTAACAGTTTATAGACGGAAAAAGGAAGCCAAGGCAAAAACAAACTTGCCAGGCTTCCTTTATTTCATTTATATAAACAAGAACCACTATACCAAGGTTCCGCGCTTAAACTTATCCTATCAGCGAAAAGCACATCCTTTATGCCCTTTTCACCTTTAATCCGTTTTCGATACTAACCAGTTCATCGCTGAATCCAGCATCAATCTTCAGCCTTTCTTCCACTTTTGAACAACTGTGGATAACTGTGCTATGATCACGATTACCAACGAGTTTGCCGATTCTCGAAGCAGGCATTTTGGTATATTTCTGTGCCAGATACATCGTTACCTGTCTAGCCACTACATAATCACGCTTACGGCTCTTGCTGTTCACGGCAGTAACCGTTACATTATAATGATGGCAAACCGTTTCAACAATATCATCGATGGTGAGCGGCTTATCATCGACCTTCACCGCACGCTTGATGACGCGCTCGGCAAGACGGATATCAATGCTGCTGTTATAAACGATGCTGTAAGCCAGAAGACCATTGATGGCTCCCTGCAAATCGCGCACACTTCCGTTACAGGTCTGGGCGATGAAAGAGATGACATCTACCGGAATCTTCAAACCGTCACGACGGATCTTATTGCTCAGGATATCCACACACAACTGGATATTCGGCTTCTCCAACTCGCAGACCAGACCGCAAGAGAAACGGGTGAGCAGACGGTCTGGCATATCCTTCAACTCTACCGGAGGGCGGTCGCACGCCAGGATAATACGCTTTCCGTTGCGGAAAAGGTGGTTGAAGATATGGAAGAAGGTATTCAGCGTCTTCGCCTTACCAGCCCACTCCTGGATATCATCCACAATCAGCATATCGATAGACTGATAGAAGTTGATGAAATCATTGCTCGCATTATGGAGCACGGCATCAGTATACTGGGTCTGGAAAAGACGGGCACTCACATAGAGCACACGCTTCTGAGGATACATCTGCTTCGCTTTCAGGCCGATGGCATTCACCAGATGCGTCTTACCGCTACCCGAAGGTCCGTAAATGAACATTGGGTTAAACTGGGTGGTGTTGGGATGCTCGGCAATAGACAATCCTACGGAACGAGGCAGCTTATTACTGTCACCCTCCATATAATTGTTGAAAGTAAGCTTCGGGTCTAACTGTGTATCAATGTCTTCCTGCTGCTGGGGAGCGGCAGGCTGGGCAGCCGTCTGCTGGGCACGCTCACGAGTTTGCTTTGCCATATCAGCATCGTCTGGATCTGCCTCTATATCTTGAGAAAGCTTATGCTCCTTATCGGTTACAACACGATAAGTGAGACGGATTCCTTCCCCAAAATTACGATGCAGCACCTTACTTAACAAGTCAACGAAGTTCTGTTCCAAGTACTCGTATACGAACGGACTCGGAACCTGCACCAACAAAGTCTTTGTCGACGGCTTGTACGATTCAAAGACGATTGGCTTGAACCATGTGTTATATTGCTGCTCTGTTACACTGTCCTTTATGAGCAAAAGGCTGTTGTCCCAGAGGGCTTTTGGACTTGCTAACATTGATTACTTATATTATTAATACTTTAATTCACAAATGACGGGACGCACCGAAAGATGCGAAATCACGTGCAAAGTTACAAAAAAAATAGGAGAAATGCAAATCCCCTTATTTAAAACATTTTAATAGATAATCTTTAAATTACTGAATACCAAACACTTGTCTAAAATACAAATATAGCAGACTGAAATTCAGTGAAACAATAATGTAACGTCCCCGAAACGGCTAACAAACAAACAGTTTGCGAGTCATTTCGGGGCGTGAAACATACCGAATCTTATTTAGACTAAATTTATTTAGCTCGGACTCTTTTTACTTGTCTTTTCTACCGAAAACAGAGAAATGGACATAGCGTTTCGGATGTGCCTTCAAGTCGATAACCAAGGAGTCGGCATGACCCATGGTTGACGTCAGATTGTCGTACAGCTTGGTATCGTTCATCAGCAATCCGAGGCTGCCCTGGTTGCTGTTCAGCTTCTCAGTAAACTGATGAGCACTCTCCAAAGTCTGGTTCACCTTGTTCAAAGTGCCCTGCACGTCAAGACTGGCCAGATTAGCTGTGAGGCGGTTGGTATTATCCAGCACGCCATTTGCCTTTCCTATCATACCCGGAACCTGCTTGTTGAGACCCGCCATCAGGGTATTCAGTTCACGTGTAGAAACGGTGAGGTTGCTTGTGATGGTTTCCACATTATGCAGCGAAGCAGCCAGAGCCGGGTCAGCCAGCAGCGCATTCACGCTGGTAAGGATAGAATCCAACTTAGGCAACATCTTTTCCACTACCGGAACCAGGTTGGCAGCCTTATCCATCATGCCTCCGTTTACAGCACCCGGAATGATACCACCCGGTTCTACTCTTTCGCGCGGATTGTTTGCCAGAAGCAGATTCACCTGCAGGTTACCCATCAGGTCTTTTACTATTTCGGCTTTACTGCCCTGCGGGATTCTCAAATCCTTGTTAATATCCACCTTTACTTTGATAGGACCATTCTCCTTGTAATCATATTCCAAACCATCCACGGTACCTACCTTATAACCATCCGCATAAATAGGCGTAGAGGCACCCAGTCCCTGGATGTCATCAAACGTTATAAAATAGGTATTGTTGGTAGAGAACAGATTCATGCCTTTCAGAAAATTGATTCCGAAATACATAATCAAAATACCGACAATAGCTACAAGAGCTATCTTGATTTCTTTTGTTAGCTTCATATTTATCTCTTTATATATTCGTGCTTATATCTTATCCTTACTCAGGCCAATCAGCGGTTTCTGTTCTGTTTGAACTCACGTATAGCCTGATTCACATCATATTTCTTTCCATTCTTGAAAGCTATGATGAAAGCTTCCGGGAACTTCTCGGCAAGCGTCTTGCGCAAGCGGAAAATCTCATTATAGTTGGTAGAAGCTCCCATCGTATATTTCACCATATTGCCTTCCTGATAACTGTCATAACCGGTTTCGCCCTTAAAATGGGCATCGCCCTTGCGGAGCGTGCGGTTGCTGACAAATATCTGAAGTTTGAAGACAGGCGCATCGGCTACATTGGCTTTCTGCTGTGCCGGCTTGTTCTGAGCTACAGTTCTGTTCTGCTGCGTCTGTCTGCTCTGCTGCGTCTGTCTGCTCTGCTGAGCCGGCTTATCCTGCGGGTTCTGTCTTCTGTTCTGCTGAACCGTTTTAGCCTTTGTTGCTCTGGTTTCCACCTGCTTCACCGTTCTTCTCGGCGCAGTATCCGCCTCCTCAGCACGGCGCTCGTCCTTCTCCTGTTTCGTATCAGAAACTATCTTGGCAACCGGCACCGATTCTGTATCCGCAGCTCGATAAGGAACCGAGATGGATTTATCGTATTTATTGCGATATTGCGCAAAACCTTCGTAGATGCCTCGGGCGATATCATCCACCCTGCTGGCATCGTTGAGCAGTCTTTCTTCATCGGCAGTAGTGATGAAACCGAGCTCTATCAGACAGCTAGGCATCGAGGTTTCTCTGAGAACCAGGAATCCTGCCTGATGCACACCCTTATCCGGACGGTTGGCACCGGAACATACCTTTCGCTGGATATTGCGCGCCAGTTCTACGCTTCTCTCCATATTCTTACCCTGTATAAACTCGAAGATGATGTAACTCTCAGAAGATCGCGGGTCGAAACCCTGATAGGTATGCTGATAGCCCTTCTCCATCGAGATAACGGAGTTCTCTCGCATAGCCACATCGAGATTATCCTTGGCACGGTGCATACCGAGCGTATAGGTTTCAAAACCGCGGGCTATTTTACCGGCTGGCAGCGCATTGGTATGTACCGAGATAAACAGGTCGGCATTGGCGCGGTTAGCAATGTTGGCACGCTGTTTCAGAGGAATAAAGACATCCGTCTTGCGGGTATAGATGACTCTCACATCCGGCATATTGCGCTCAACATATTTGCCAAACTGCAATGCCACAGAGAGATTGATATTCTTTTCTTTGGAAATAGCACCACGTGCGCCCACATCATGACCACCATGACCTGGGTCGATAACGAGCGTGAAACGGCGGTTGGAGCCTGTCGCTGTCAGCACCAACATACACAATAGGGTCAATATGAGTGTTATTTTCTTCAACATATCTTTCTGATGATTTTGCAAAATTACTACTTTTGTATCAGAAAACCTAAATCTACTATAAAGTTTTATCATTTGTTAATACAACTTCTACCCCTGCGCCGTCACAATCTGCTCCAAAAGGAGGATTAACTTTGGTAATAGCGAGTTGTATTTTCTGAATAGTCGGATATTCTGCAAAGAGTCGCTTTCCTATCCTTCCGGCTACATGTTCCAGCAGTTTGCTAGGTATCTCCATCTCCTGTTTCACGAGTTCATAGAGTTCTGCATAGTTGAGGGTTCCAGCCAGTTCATCGGTTTCCATGGCTCTGGAGAAATCATAGCTCACATCCAGATTCACCACATAATCGTTGCCCACCTGGGTTTCCTGTAACAGAACGCCGTGATATGCATGGAAACGGACATTCTTCAAGTATATCTTACTACGGAAAAGCATAGTTTATATCAGTTTCTATCTTGGGGATTAGGATTCGGAATCGCTATCATCGTAAAGTTTCATCAGGCTACCATCCTTCAGATATCTCTTCAGGGCTGTCACAACACCTTTCTTCCAGGTATTGATGTTATCTGAAGTAAGCTGGAGCTGATAAACGAGTTTGATGACATGTTCGATAGGCATACGGTAGCGCAGCACACCGGAAATCAGCTTGGCATAGTTCCAGTATTCAGGATTAAACTTCTCGCTCAATCCCTCAACCGTAATCTTATATCCTCGCTTGTTCACAAACTGGAAGTCGTATCGCTTTAAGCCTCCATCCAGAATGGTCTTCACGATTTTGCCTTTGCTTACAGATTTAGGCAGCATGATACCCTCGTCCTCATCCTGCAAACCCGTGAAGATTTCGTATGGATGACCGTCGAGCAGTCCTACAAGAGCCACCCATTTCTCCTTATTATTCTGGAATCGCACCACATCGCATTCGAGTTCTCGAGGTCGCACCTCCATCACTTCAGGAGAGAAAACAGGAAGATGAGTTTCCTCTGAAACAACATTGGCTATCTGATCATAGAGTTTATTCCAATCAGACTGTTCTACATGATAATTCTGATGAAGTGTTGCCAGATTAGCATTCAATTCATCTATAAGAGCCTTGGAAGCCTCTTCAAAAGTCATATTTTCAGTATATTTCATATCAAACGTTTCATATTTAGGTGCAAAATTAAACTTTTATTTCTAAAATCTGAAACGTTTTGCCATATATTTCACTAAAAAAGCGAAAGAAAGACAACTTTTTGGGAAACTTTCACTAACTTTGCAGCAAAATAGGGTTCTGAAATGGAACAGAACTCCTATATATATATTAAGGTATAATGATAAAATAAAAAAGATATGGAATCGATTAAGAACAGAACAAGCATCAGAAAATATGCAGAGAAGGAAGTATCTGAAGAACTCCTGAACCGCCTTTTGGAAGAGGCAGAGCGCACCCCGACAATGGGAAACCTGCAGCTTTACAGCGTTGTGGTAACAAGAAGTGAAGAAGGAAAGAAGGCACTGGCGCCAGCCCACTTCAACCAGCCGATGGTAACAGAAGCCCCGGTCGTCCTCACCATCTGTGCCGATTATCGCCGCACAACCCTCTGGGCAGAGAACCGCAAGGGAACCCCGGGCTATGACAACATTCTCTCTTTTATGAATGCAGCTACCGATGCCCTTCTTTTCACCCAGACCTTCACGAACCTGGCAGAAGAAGCCGGTTTGGGCACCTGTTTCCTGGGAACTACGATTTATATGCCAAAGATGATCATCGACACCCTGAAGCTCCCTAAGCTCGTAATGCCAGTAGCCACATTGACCATCGGCTGGCCAGCAGAACATCCAGCCCTGAGCGACCGTCTCCCTCTGCGCAGCATCATCCACCACGAGCATTTCGAAGATTACACCCCAGAGAAGATTGACGACTTCTATGCAGAGAAGGAAGCTCTGGAAGAGAACAAGGAGTTCGTTCGCATCAACAACGTAGAGACCCTAGCCCAGGTTTTCACCGACATCCGATACACAAAGAAGGATTGCGAGGCGATGAGCCAAGGTTTCCTCGAAGCCCTCAAGCAGCAAGGATTTATTTAAAGGTAAAAAGGTAAAAAAGTAAAAAGGTAAAAAGGGCACCTCGCTGGTTAACATTCCGCTAGGCTTTTTTACCTTTTTACCTTTTTACTTTTTTACCTTTTCATTATTCTACAACGATTGGCTTGTACTTAGGAACCAATGCCTTCATGATGCACCAGCCTACGAGGTAAGCAACACTACAGATGCAGAATACAATCATGTAGGCACCTGGCTTGCCATCGAAGCCCATGAAGCTGAAGGCTGAACCCTGACCATCTGCATAGGTGAAGAGCATACCGGAACCCTTGTTAATCAGGAAGGAACCGATACCACCTGCCATCGCACCAATACCGGTGATAGTAGCTACAGTTGACTTAGGGAACATATCACCGATGGTAGAATAGAGGTTAGCTGACCATGCCTGATGACCTGCACCGAGCAAACCGATGATGATAGCTGGCCACCATGCACTGTACTCACCCATAGGCTGGGCTATCAGACCGAGCAATGGGAAGCAAGCGAAAATCAACATCGCACGCATTCTACCGATATATGGATTCATACCCTTCTTGTCAACAAAGTAGGTTGGCAAGTAACCACCACCAATACTCAATACGGTTACAATAGCATAGAGAGTGAAGATGAGGGCGATACCCATACCTGAATCTGAAGAATAACCATACTGGTCAGAGAAGTAAGCAGGTGCCCAGAAGAGGAAGAACCACCAAACACCATCAGTCATCAACTTACCTACGATGAATGACCAGGTCTGACGGTAGCTGAAGCACTTCAGAAAGCCGATAGTTTTCTCCTCAGCGGCAGTTTCTGTCTCTTTCCCAGCCTCAATCTTTTCGAGGTCCTCATCCTGTTCAATATAAGTAAGTTCAACCTTGTTTACATGCTTGCTCTTAGATGGTTTGTCATAGAGCCATACCCAGAGGCCCATCCATACATAACCGAGCACACCGATGATGATGAAGGCCCATTCCCAGCCCATGCTGCGAGCCAACAAAGGAATGGTAGCTGGAGCTGCCAAAGCGCCTACTGAAGCACCACTGTTGAAGATAGCGGTAGAGAAAGCACGGTCTTTCTTAGGGAAATACTCTGCTGTTACCTTGATGGCTGCAGGGAAGTTACCTGCCTCACCCACAGCAAGAATCAAGCGGCAAGAGAGGAACAGCCATACACTGATTGTAGCAATCGCTACAGCTGCATCACTACCAGCCTGTACCATGCGGAGCGCCTCGATAGAATCATAACCTTCCATCTGCATAGCTACCCAACCGCAACCGGCGTGCATCACAGCACCTGTTGACCATACGAAGATGGCGATGAGATAACCTTTCTTGGTGCCCATCCAGTCAACAAACTTACCTGCGAAGAGGTTAGCGATGGCATAGAAGATTGAGAAAAGACCGGTGATGGTACCATAGTGATCATCTGTCCAGTGGAATTCTGGAGCAATGAAGTCTTTCCATGTTAAAGAGAGAACCTGACGGTCCATGTAATTGACTGTGGTTGCGATGAAGAGCAGCGCACAGATTACCCAACGGAAGTTGGACATTTTACTTGTTGTAATAGGGCTCATTTTATAAAAAAGTTTTTAAGCGTTATACTTATTTTTATTTTAGATTACTATTTAGACGGCAAAGCCTGGCTCATATTAATCATAAACCAGGTTGCCATATCATGTATCTTATTATTCCAATGTAGGAATCTTCACTACCTGCATATCGTTGTAGATCAGATTCTCACCTGCCATACCCCAGATAAAGGTATAGTTGCTGGTACCTGCTGCACAGTGGATAGACCACTCTGGAGAAATCACAGCCTGCTCGTTGTTCAACCAGATAGGACGTGTCTCCTGTGGTTCACCCATTACGTGGAGAATCTTCTGACCCTCTGGTACATTATAATAGAGGTAAGTCTCCATACGGCGGAGGTGAGTATGAGCTGGCATGGTGTTCCATACAGAACCCTCCTTCAACTCAGTAACACCCATCTGCAACTGGCAGGTACGAACACCGGCTACACCGTCGATAATCAACTGGTGGATTACACGGTCGTTGCTCTCCTTCAGGCTACCAGCCTTGATGTTGTTGGCATCCTTCAGGGTAACCTTCTTGGTAGGATATGTCTGATGAGCACAAGCGCTGTTCATATAGAACTTAGCTGGCTTAGCTGCATCCTTGCTGCTTACCTCGATGTTCTTGGCACCACGACCTACATAGAGAGCCTCCTGGAAACCGAGCGTATACTTCTTGCCGTCAACGGTAACAGTACCCTCGCCACCGATGTTGATGATACCCAACTCGCGGTTGTCGAGCAGATTCTTCTCATCGTTTGGCTTGTCTGTATAGAGAGGAGCGATAGAAGTCAGCTTCAGAGGAGCGGTTGTTGGCTCAGCACCACCAATGAGGAAGCGGTCGAACATGGTGTATGTCCAGTTTACCTCGCCTGGAGCAAACACCTTCTCGATAGCGAATTCACTGCGAAGGCGGTCTGTTGTATAGTGCTTTGCATCCATCGGATTGCTTGCATAACGAACGTTGTAGTTAGTGTAGGCATTTTCTGCCTTCACTTCATAACCACATTTTCCACACTGACCAAAAGCCTGACTTGCTGTTAATACCATTGCTGCTAATATTAATGTTAATTTCTTCATAATTATCTTGTTTTATTTTTTACCTTTTTACTTTTTTTCTTCCTTCACGATGCGCTGACGGTTGATAACCATCATGGCTACCGTGATGACTGCGAGAACACCCATACCTACGTATGAAAGCTTCACACCGCGATAGATAACCCATCCGAAGAGAGAGGATGCGAAATCGAGTGCACCGCCTGAGAATCCGTCAGGGATATGAGCGGCATTATCGCCTGTTGCTGCATAAACCTGGTTGGCTGCCAGCGTAAAGTCTGGTGCCATATCGGTAACGAAATAGAGACCGATGACGAGGGTTACCAGGCCGATGATAAGCGTCTTCACCACATTACCTCTTGTAAACGGCAGAATCATTGGGAAGAGGTAGAACATACCTGCCAACGAAGCTAAAGGCAAGAATTGGTTGCCTGGCAGGAAGACTGCGATAGCCAGGATAACCGGAATCAGAATCACAGATGCTACCAGAGTAGTAGGATGGCCGATTACCAGGGCAGGACTCATACCGATATGAACCTTCTTGCCGTTAAACTTGGTCTTCACCAACTCCTGTGTCTTCTCTGAGATAGGCTTCAAACCGTCGATAAACAGGGCTGTAATACGAGGAATCAGCTCCATCACGGCTCCCATCGTTACACCCAGGAAGAGAATCTTCTTGATATCGAGCTGGGCTGCCCAACCTATCAGGGCTCCTACGATAACACCGAGTACCAGTGGCTCGCCGAGCACACCAAACTTCTTCTTCAGTCCCTCTGCATCGATATCGAGCTTAGAGAAGCCCGGAATCATATCGAAGAGTTTATTGAAAACGATTGCGAATGGCATGAAACTCTGGCAGAATGGCTGCGGAATAGAGATACCATCCAAATCGTAATATTTCTGGAATCTGTCGGCTGTCAGGTCTGCACAGACCAAGGTATTGATGTAGCAGACGATGGCTGCGAAATAGCCCCAGAGCAAACTCTGACCCATCACGAAGTAAGCCACTGCACCGATAAAGGCGAAGTGCCAGTAGTTCCAGAGGTCGATATTCACTGTACGTGTTGTCTTGGTAATCAACATCAGGAAGTTGACACCCAGACAGATTGGGATAATCAATGCGCCCACTGCTGTATTGTAAGCTACAGCTGCAGCTGCTGGCCATCCCATGTCAAAAACGTTTAACTGTAAGTGGTAGATGTCTGAAATAGCCTTCAATGGGTCGTTGAAGTTGGTAGTCAGCAATGCAGTTACCACGCCCAAGCCTACGAAACCCACGCCTACGAAGAGTCCCGACTTCAGAGCCTTTCCGAATTTCATGCCAATACACAGACCGATGACCGTGAAGATGATAGGCATCATCACGCTCGCACCGAGACTGATAATATAGCTAAATACTTGTTCCATTTTTATTTGTAGTATTGTTTAATTGTTAGAAAATACACGACAAAGAGCACCCTCTTTTGTCTTTTTATGATTTGTTGTGTGCAAAGATACACTTTTTTCTTCAATTACAATACGTTTTGATGGAAAAAATTACGCAAAAAAAATCCCATCAGAACATTTCTGATAGGATTTCTCTATTTTTATACGTTTTTAAATGATTTTTTACCGAATCGGTCTTCATTCTTCCCTCTTCATTCTTCCCTCTTCACTTCCTAGTCCTGGAAGTAAACTCTCTTCACACGGTTGCTGATGGTGGTCAGCACCTCGTAAGGGATGGTCTCGAGGATGTCGCTCAGTGTCTGGACAGGCAGATGCTCGCCGAAGATTTCTACCGAATCTCCTTCCTTGCAAGGGATGTCGGTCACGTCTATCATAGCCACATCCATACAGATGTTGCCCACATAATCTGCCTTCTGGCCGTTCACCAGACAGTAGGCATGACGGTTGCCCAGACGGCGGTTCAGTCCGTCAGCATATCCGATAGGGATGGCTGCGATGACGCTGTCTCTGTCGAGAATCGTCTTGCGGCTGTAGCCCACACTGTCACCTGCCTTCACGTTGTGCATCTGCAGAATGGTTGTCTTCAGAGTGCTCACGCAGTTGATGGTCTTGTTGTTGCGCGAATTGATGCCGTAGAGTCCGAGTCCCAGACGGCACATATCCAGCTGGCGCTCCGGGAAGTGCTCGATACCTGCCGAATTGCAGATATGGCGCAAAATCTTATGGTCGAAGGCTGCCTGCAACTGCTTGCTGCCCTTGTCGAAGAGTTCAAACTGATGAGCTGAGAAATCATCGAAGCTGTCATCATCGCTGCCCACGAAGTGAGAGAACACAGAACGTGGGATGATGGCATTCTGGTGCTTCAGCTTGCCGATGAGTTCCTCCATATCGTTCTCAGGGTCGAAGCCCATGCGGTGCATGCCGGTATCCAGCTTGATATGGACAGGGAAACCGGTTACGCCCTCTTTCTCAGCTGCCTTGATGAGCGCATCGAGCAGACGGAAAGAGTAAACCTCAGGCTCCAGGTCGTAATCGAACATAGTCTTGAAGGCGGTCATCTCCGGATTCATGATCATGATGTTGCTGGTGATGCCGTTCTTGCGCAGCGTAACGCCCTCATCGGCTACAGCCACAGCCAGATAGTCTACACGATGGTCCTGCAGGGTCTTGGCTATCTCCACGGCACCTGCACCGTAGCCGTCTGCCTTGATCATGCATACCAGCTTGGTTTCCGGCTTCATAAACGCACGGTAATAGTTCAGATTGGCTACCACGGCATTCAGATTCACCTCCAGCGTAGTCTCGTGTACTTTCTGTACCAGCAGTTCGGTGAGCTGGTCGAAGCCAAACTGACGGGCGCCCTTCAGCAGAATCACCTCATCGCGCAGGGAAGCAAACACCTCGCTGGCGATGAATTCCTCTACATTCGGGAAGAAGAACTTCTCTGAAATTTGAATCACGTCGTGCTGCTTGCAGAGCTCAGGACCGATACCGATGAACTTTACCACGCCACGTTTACGGGCTAAATCGCTCACCTCTTTATATAATACCTCCGGTGCCTGACCGCTCTGGTAAATGTCGCTCAATATCAGTGTATGGCGACGACCGCGATGGTCTGGACGGCGGTTCATGAAGTCGAGGGCGATATCAAGCGAATTGATATCACTGTTGTAGCTGTCGTTGATCAGCGTACATCCGTGCTGTCCTACCTTCACCTCCAGTCTCATTGCCACAGGTTCGAGCTGTGTCATGCGCTTGTCGATATCTTCAGCCGAAAGACCGAGTTTCGATGCCACGACGGCAGAGATGATGGCATTTTGTACAGATGCATCGTCGATGAACGGGATAGAGAAACTGTCTTCCTCACCTTTATATATATAGGTAATCACGCTCACGCTCTGCTGCTTCTCGATGTTCTTCACATAGAAAGGAGCCTCCGGATTCTTGAGCGACCAGAAGAGTTTCTCGCCTTTGTAGTCGGGATATTCGGCTATCACCTTGTTGATAACCTCGTCATCGCCATCATAGATTACGGTCTCTGCGTCATGGAAGAGGATGAGTTTCTCCCGGCATTTCTCCTCCATGGAAGAGAAGTTCTCCTGATGGGCAGCACCCAGATTGGTCAGTACGGCGATGGTTGGCTGGATGATGTCGCGCAGGGCAAGCATTTCGCCTGGCATACTGATACCTGCCTCGAAAACGCCCACCTGGGTCTGCTCATTCATCAGCCATACCGACAATGGCACACCTATCTGAGAGTTGTAACTGCGCGGACTGCGGGTAACAAACATGCTTGGCGAGAGCAGCTGGTAGAGCCACTCCTTGACCATGGTCTTGCCGTTTGAGCCAGTGATGCCTACGATAGGGATGTTGAACTCGTCACGGTGGCGCTCAGCCAGACGCTGGAGAGCCTCGAGCGTGTTTACTACCTTCAGGAAGTTGGCTCCCGGATAATCAGAAGCATAGCCCTTAGGCACATTCGTTACAACAAAGTTTTTCACACCTCTGCGATACAACTCAGGGATGTAGTTATGACCATCATTGCGCTCCGACTTGAGCGCAAAGAACAGAGTTTCCTCTGGGAAACAAAGTGAACGACTATCGGTCAGGATAAAACCGATGTTGGTATCATTGTCTCCATAGCGACGCGCACCTATCAGTGTGGTTACCTTTTCAATAGTATATGTCATTGTCTTGTTATTTAAATATTCTTTATTTTATAAGAGATGATATTTCTCCATTTTATAAGAGATGATATTTCTCCTCAAATTGTCTTTTCTTCTCTTCCGTCCTGGCGATGAACTTCTGGTGTTCCTCGCTCTCGGGATGGAAGGGCTTATGGCCGAGTGCTTCGCGGATAGGCCTCCAGTCTTCCAGAAACTGCTCGGCTGCCTTGCCGAAGTAAGTTGCCCGGAACCACTCCCAGATATATTCCACAGCCTGTTCGCTCGGGTGCAGCATGTCTTCCTTGTAGAAGCGGTAGTCACGGAGTTCATCGTTCATAATCTCGTAAGCCGGGAAATAGCTCACCACTCCGGGATTCTCCTTCACCAGCTTATCGGCTGCCAGCAGGAGCGTAGCCTTCGAAAGCTGACTCCCGTGATAGCCGTATTTCGCATAGCGGATAGGGCTTACCGTGATGATTACCTTCAGAGTGCCTTCACTGCCATCAGATGCTGCGATCTGCGATTTCAGCAGATTGATAGCCTTCTGCAGATAGCCGGCACATTCGTCCACGCTCAGTTCCCGCTCTTCGAAGAGGCGCTGCGGGCGCTTCTGGCAGTTGTCCACTATCTCGCCCGTCTCCTTCAGGATATACACATGGTTGGTACCCAGCGTAAAGACAGCCACACGGGGACGGACCTCGGAACATTTCTCTACCGTATGGAGAATGCTTGCCGGATTATACATCACCCCGAAGGGATTCACCGTAGCCCGGAAGCGGTTCTCCACAAACCGCCGCCCCAGATTGTCGGCAAAGCAACTGCCCACAAAGAGCATCCGCTCTGCCGCCTCTACCTCGAAGTCGGCCTTCGGAATATCTATTTCTGTTCTAAATCGCATCATCAGAATTTGCAATCTGTCTATCAGTCTAAGGGGATTTGTAATCCCCGCTATTCCTTCTTGCGTTTTCTCACCTCAACCACTACACCTATTATAATAAGGAGAGCCAGAACGCCATAACCGATGTAAGCCACCGTCTCGGTATTCTTGAGCGACTGAGGATGGAAATCGAGCACAACCTTATGGCTTCCTGCTTTCACGTTCAGCGCACGCAGAATATAGTTCACTCTGCCCAGCTCAGCCGGCTGTCCATCAACCGTAGCCGTCCAGCCCGGATAGTAAATCTCAGAGAATACGATCACGCCGCCCTTGCTCGACTTTACCTCGTAAGTCAGGTTGTTCGGCTTATACTGCGTCATCTTCACTACCGAAGTATCATCCTGCTTCACGCTCTGCGCCAGCTGTTCCTTGAATTTGGCATCAGCCACAGCCACATGTCGGAGGTTCACCTTGCCCACGCCATCAATTTCCTCGTTGGCATTGTTCACATACTTCACCTCGTCTACGAACCATGCATTGCCGTAGGCATACGGATTCAGAACCGGAACGGTCTGTCCGCCCTGCAGCGGCATGATGAAGTATTTGGTATTCAGCATGTTCAATACCGGATAGATACTGTCGCCGTTCACCTTGGTCATATCGCCGCCCGCAGCAGCTACCGCCTGCATCGTCTTCTGCATCTCAGGAGCGATATGTGCCTCTATCATCTCCTGGTAGCGACGGAGCTTGGCTGGATGATAACCGCCGATGCTCTTGTGGTAGTAAGAGGTTTCGTTCTCATTGAATGTATTCGATGCCAGATTCAGCACACGGTAGTCAAGTTCCTTATCACGGCAGATAATCTTGTCGGTCTCGGTCATCTGCTGCGGTGTATCGCGCTGCGCCTTGTCTACGAACATATCATCGTAGAGATAGCGCTTGTTCACCATCCACATATCCACCAGACAGAGCACGGCGATGCCGGCAATCATATATTCCTTGCCCAGCTTCTTCATCTTGAAGAGCATCAGCAGTGCCGAACCGATGAGGATAATCCAGAACGAACGCCAGCAGTCGGATGTAAAGATGCCCTTGCGGATATCCGTCAGATTGCTCATGATTGGAGAGATATACTCCTGAGGCAACTGCTGCAGCGCCTGAGTCTCCTGTACCGATACGAAATCTGGGAAGAATACGCCCGGCATGATGGCAAAGAGCAGACAGAAGCCTGCTGTCAGACCGAAGCTGGCATATACATATTTTATCTTCTCTGTCAGAATCTCCGGCTCATCTACAATCTTCTTCAGCGCCATCATCGACAGGAACGGGATGGTGAATTCTGCGATGACCAGGATAGATGCCACCGTTCGGAACTTGGCATACATCGGCACATAATCGAGGAAGAAATTGGTAAACGGCATGAAGTTTCTACCCCAGGCGAGCAGAATGCTCAGGATGGTGGCAGCAAGCATCGCCCACTTCATCGGACCCTTCACGATAAACAGGCCCAGGATAAAGAGCATGCAGACGAAGGCACCTACATATACAGGTCCGCTCGTTCCCGGCTGGTTGCCCCAGTACTGTCCCAGCTGCTGGTAAATCTGAACGAAGTTAGGATCAGCCTTTTCCATCGCCTGCTGGTTCTGCGCCAGCGGCACGGAGGCACCGCCCTTGGCATTCGGAATCATCAGCGTCCACGTTTCGTCGATACCATAGCTCCACTGTGTGATATAGTCTCTATCCAGACCGCTGCTGGTCTGGTTAGCCGCATTTTTCTTTACGAGTTCACTCTTTCCACGCATGGTTTCCTGACCATACTGCCAGGTATGATAAAGGTTCGAGAGGTTGAGCGAGATACCGATGAGGGCACCCACCACGCATACCGCCGTAGCCTTTCCGAAGCGTGCAAGTTCACCTTTCTTGATGGCATCTGCCAGGAAGGCAATCACCATGAAGAGGATGATAAAGAGGTAGTAATAAGTCATCTGCACGTGGTTAGCCTGCACCTCGAAAGCCGAGAAGATGGCAGTAAGGAGCAGTCCCTTGAGATACTTGCCCCGATAGGCAAGCACCACGCCCGCAATCATCGGCGGCAGATAAGCCAGCGCCCATACCTTCCAGATATGTCCGGCAGCGATAATGATAAAAAAGTAGGACGAGAATGCCCAGATGATACTTCCCAGCGCCGCCAGCGACTGTCTGAAGTTGAAGGCACGCAGCATGATATAGAAACCCAGGAGGTATACAAAAACATACCAAACATAGTCTGGCAACCACAGATGATATGCCTTCACAATCTGGCTGAGCACCTGATTACTGTCATACGAAGGCGACATCTGATAGGTAGGCATACCGCCAAACACCGAGTTCGTCCATCGTGTAGTCTCTCCCGTCTGCTGCTGGAAGAGTTCCTTTTCATGTCCCAGTCCCTTTCCTGCCGCTGCATCATGTCGGAAGAGGATTCGTCCGTCCATATCGGCAGGCATAAAGTAGACGAAGGAGATGATTGCAAATGCAATAACTACCAGAATATCCAGTAGATACTTCTTCAAAAATTTCATAATTTCTATATAAACGTTTATAATTTGAAGGCAAAGATAGCACAAATTGGAGACAAAACAAAAAATATAGCAAAAATTTATATTTTTTTTGTTGAGAAAGTTGTATTAGGTCAGAAATAGGGGTTCCCCTCTATCATTTAGGGAAACGCTCGCTGCCGTTTCGGTTTTTATCCCTACCTTTGCACCATAAAACAAGTTTCTTCAAATAGTATATATTAATGAATAAAAGAATAAGAATTATGAAAAGATTAGCATTCATCATGATGGCATTGCTTCTGGCTCTGATGCCGGCAGCTGCACAGAATTATCGTGACAGCAGATATTACAACAGCAGGACAGACCGTCTCGACTACCGTTACAACCACAACTACGGCAGCCCGTATTACGGATTCCGCATCGGTCCTGCCTTCACCTTTGTCAATTCCGACGATTCCCGTCTGGATGGTGGCGACTGGCAGACCGGTCTGAATGTGGGCGTAGTAGCCGGCATTCCATTGACCGACAGCGCCCCACTCTATCTCGAGACCGGACTTTCATATATAGAGAAAGGTGGCAAGAAGGATCTTCCTGAAGGCAAGAAGATGACCTACGATCTCAACTATCTTGAGATACCAGCCGTACTGAAGTACAAGTACGAAGTAGACGATCACTTCTCCATCCAGCCTCAGGTAGGCGGCTATTTTGCCGTTGGTGTAGGAGGCAAGATCAAGAACTTTGCCGAGCGTGAAGCAGAGAGTTCATTCAAGGATGCAAACTTCCGCCGCCTTGATGGTGGTATCCGCATCGGCTGCGGCATCGGCTACGACATGTTCTATGCCGATCTCACCTACGATATCGGTCTTGCCAACATCTGCCACGACAGTTTCGACAAATCGCGCAATGGAGCCCTCCAACTCAATTTCGGAGTTAACTTCTAGGAAACCTCAGCCGTAACCCAGTTCTTGAACTTCACGGCAGTAGGAAGCTTGGAGCCGAGAACCAAAGCATAGGAACCGCTCTCGTTGACATAGAGCATCTGTTGGGCACAGAACTGCGGTTCTCCTTTTTTAAAAAACTACCCATGCACCCTAAAACAGGGGGCATGGGTAAGACCATCCGTATTCAGTATTCAGTTATTCAGTTTTTTTTAAAACCCTTACATGGATAAAGGGTTTGAAAACCCGGACGAAATGGATTGGTTATTTTGTAATGTATTTTTTATTATTATATTATATTATATATATAGATATATAGATAGATAGTATATAAACTTTACTTTTTAAGGGGGGAGTAAAAAGTAACCCCTTAAAAAAAACTGAATAACTGAATACTGAATAAGGTGCTGTGTTTTCTTCTCTTTAACTCTATGTTTTCTCTTCTGAAAAAGTATGAGTTGCGGGGCGCAAAACGGCGAGTTAGGATTTTTAACAGGTTTCGATTGAAAGCGTGCTGAAAATCGCGCCTTATCACACGCTGAAATTTGGTGGTATCGGGGAATTGGCGTATCTTTGCATCGTGATTCAAGAAAGGCTTGTGCACCCCGCCAAGTCAACATTCAACATTCAACATTCAACATTCAACATTAAAACTAAAGATTATGGAAGTAAAAGGAACATTGAAATATCGTAAAGTACAGCGCACACCTCAGACTGGTGAAAACGCAGGTAAGAAGAAGAAGATGTGGTATGCTACTTCGGTAACCGACCGAAGCCCCCGGTGCATCACGCATCGGGGGCTTTTTTACTTTTTTACCTTTAAAAGCCTTTTTCCTTAAAAACTCCTTAAACTTTGCTTCTCTCTGCAATATTTTTAGTAACTTTGCACCCAAAAGTTAGTATAGAATATGAAAATAGGAATTATCGTTGCGATGGACAAGGAGTTCGCGCAACTCAAAACATTATTGACCGAATCGCAGGTTGAGAGAAAAAACTATAAGGACTTCGTTATCGGAAAGATAGGCAATAACGAGGTGGTGATGCAGCAATGCGGCATCGGTAAGGTGAACAGTACCATAGGTGCCGTGGAAATGATTGACAACTATCACCCTGACCTCGTCATCTCTTCAGGCGTGGCTGGAGGCGCTGATATCAACCTCAACGTGACTGAGGTGGTGGTGGCAACCAACTGCGTTTACCACGATGCCTACTGCGGCGAGGAATGCGAATTCGGACAGATTCTAGGCATGCCTGCTTTCTTCAAAACACCTAAGGAATATGTGGAGAAGGCACTCGCCATCAACAACCTGCCGGGCAACAGGCACCCGAAGATCCACGCCGGACAGATTGTGAGCGGCGAATGGTTTGTAGACAGCAAGGAGAAGATGCGCTCTATCCTGGAACACTTCCCTCAGGCGATGGCGGTGGATATGGAGAGCTGCTCTATCGCCCAGACCTGCCACATCTACAAGACGCCTTTCATCTCCTTCCGCATCATCAGCGATGTACCGCTGAAAGATACCAAGGCACAGCAGTATTTCGACTTCTGGGCTAAAATGGCTGAAGGCTCTTTCAATGTTACCAAGGCTTTCCTCGAAAGTCTTTAGAAGTGTTGAATGTTGAGTGTTGAATGTTGAATGATTCTTCACTCAATATTTAACACTCAACACTCAACATTCAACATTTAACACTCAACATTCAACATTATAAAAAAGATGAATAAGATTCCAAGTTTTACAATCAATCACAATAAGCTGCTCCGCGGCATCTATGTGAGCCGTAAGGACGAAGTTGGCGGAGAGGTGGTAACCACCTTCGATATCCGCATGAAGGTGCCTAACCAGGAGCCTTGTCTGCACAACGGCGCCATCCATACCATCGAACACCTGGCTGCCACTTACCTGCGCAACGACGAGGAGTGGAAGGACCGCATCATCTACTGGGGACCGATGGGATGCCTCACGGGCAACTATCTCCTTATCAAGGGCGACCTGGAGAGCAAGGACATCGTGGAACTGATGAAGCGCACCTTTAAGTTTATCGCCGATTTCGAGGGTGAGATTCCGGGACAGGCGGCAAAGGACTGCGGCAACTACCTGCTCCACGACCTGCCTATGGCGAAATATGAAGCCAGGAAATATCTGGATGAGGTGCTCTGCTGCATCAGGGAAGAAAACCTCATCTACCCTACCCAGGATTAGAAACAAAAAATATGGCAAGCTTACCACTTAAGCTTGCCATATTTTTCTTTATACCAAAGTTGCCAGCCATTGACCAGATTCTGCCATACTACATAGGCACCCGGTGCTACGGCAGCAAGAGGATTCAGGAAGGTGAGGGTGAGCCAGATGCCCACTACCGTATTCTTCTGTCCCAACGCCTGACCGGCACTGATACTCGCACCGAAATGCCTGCCTACCGCCTTGCCGATGGCAAACTGGAGGAGACATACCAGCAGCGGTACAAAGAGCAGCAGAAGCATCGTTACGCCCGAGACCTCGGCATGGAGCATGTTGCGAACCGTTTCGCCCATCAGTATCGTGAGGTTGAAACACCACATATAAAAGCCTAAATCCTTTACATTCTTCACCTTATCCACCCATTTTGGCAGGAACCTGCGGCTCAGCAAGGCAAGCAGCAGAGGCACCACCAGCACGGTAGTGACATTGCGGAACACCATCGCACTCATCATGAGGAACGATACGTCTACCCCCTTCTCTACCATCGGGAAAAGACTCGGAATGATGACCATCGTAAAAATGTTGGCGATGACCGTATAAGTGGTCAGCGAACCGATACTGCCGCCCAACTTCTCCGTAACCACAGCCACGGCGGCTGCCGTAGGACAGATGAAGCAGATGAAGGCACCCTCGAGAATCAGTTTGGTGCTGTAATCGGAGCCGAACTCAAAGATAAGCACCACCATCATCAATGACAGCGAGGTACGGATGAGCTGGAGGATGAAATGCCACGCCTTAGGCTTCATCTCCTTGATTTCTATCTTACAGAAAGTAACATAGAGCAGGGAGAACAGCACTACCGGCATCAGACTTACCAACCTCGGACCACAATAATCGCCAATGGGCACCAGGAAGGGCACATTGGCGAATATCAGGTAGCCCAATGCTCCCATAACCAGGGAGCAGGGCAATGAAAACTTTCTAAAAAATCTCCACAAAAACATTTCTGCTTAGTCTTTGTTGCTGCGCTTGCGCTTCAGGTGATCGAGCTCAATCTTGCGCATACGCATGTTCTTTGGAGTTACCTCTACGTACTCGTCCTCACGGATATACTCCAGGCACTCCTCAAGACTCATTACGGTCTTAGGAATGACGCGAGCCTTATCGTCAGAACCGGAAGCACGTACGTTGGTAAGCTGCTTAGCCTTGGTTACGTTGACTACCAGGTCGTTGTCGTGAACATGCTCACCTACAACCTCGCCTCCGTAAACCTCCTCACCCGGATCGATGAAGAACTTACCACGATCCTGCAGCTTATCGATAGCGTAAGCAAAGGCAGTACCGGTTTCGAGCGCAATCATGCTACCGTTAGAACGGCGGCTGATTTCACCCTTGTATGGCTGATACTCCTTGAAGCGGTGAGCCATGATAGCCTCGCCCTGAGAAGCGGTAAGCACGTTGGTACGCAGACCGATGATACCACGTGAAGGGATATCGAACTCGATGTCTACACGCTCGCCCATGTTCAGCATAGAGGTCATATCACCCTTGCGGCGGGTTACCATATCAATCATCTTAGAAGCAAACTCCTCTGGTACGTTGATGGTCAACTCCTCGACAGGCTCGCACTTCACACCGTCAATCTCCTTATAAATAACCTGAGGCTGACCTACCTGGAGCTCATAGCCCTCGCGGCGCATGGTCTCGATGAGTACAGAGAGATGGAGCACACCACGGCCTGATACAATCCACTTATCGGTAGAATCCTCGTAAGGCTGTACGCGGAGAGCGAGGTTCTTCTCGAGCTCCTTGTTCAAGCGCTCCTGGATGTGGCGTGATGTACAGAACTTGCCTTCCTTACCGAAGAATGGTGAATCGTTGATGGTGAAGAGCATGCTCATGGTAGGCTCATCGACAGCGATTGGAGGCAGTGGCTCAGGATTCTCGAAATCGCAGATGGTATCACCAATCTCGAACTTCTCCAAGCCGATAACGGCACAGATATCGCCTGAATCTACATGATCGGTCTTCTTGTGGCCCATACCCTCGAAGGTGTGGAGCTCCTTGATCTTGGTCTTCTCCTGGGTTCCGTCGCGGTGGCAGATGGTAACATTCATGCCGTCCTTCAATGTACCGCGGTGTACACGACCTACGGCGATACGACCAGTATAAGAGCTGTAATCGAGTGATGTGATAAGGAGCTGTGGAGTACCCTCGAGCTGCTTAGGAGCTGGGATAACCTCAATAATCTTATCGAGCAGATAATCGATATTGTCTGTTGGATGATTATAGTCCTCGCCCATCCAGCCGTTCTTGGCAGAACCGTAAACTACTGAGAAGTCGAGCTGCTCTTCTGTAGCATCGAGGTCGCACATCAGGTCGAATACCATCTCGTACACCTCTTCAGGGCGACAGTTAGGCTTATCTACCTTATTAACAACGACGATAGGCTTCAGTCCGAGCTGCAATGCCTTCTGGAGCACGAAACGGGTCTGAGGCATCGGACCCTCGAAAGCATCGACGAGGAGGAGGCATCCGTCTGCCATGTTGAGCACGCGCTCAACCTCACCACCGAAGTCAGAGTGTCCAGGAGTATCGAGGATATTAATCTTAGTACCTTTCCAATTGATAGATACATTCTTTGAGAGAATGGTGATACCACGCTCGCGCTCCAAGTCGTTGGAATCGAGCACTTCGCCACTGTTATCCTGGCCGTCGCGGAACAGCTTACCGGCGAGCATCATCTTGTCGACCAATGTAGTCTTACCATGGTCAACGTGTGCAATAACTGCAATGTTTCTAATGTCTTGCATTTTAATTTTTACCTTAAATACTTAAATTTGGGTGCAAAATTACAAAAAAATCCCGAAATGTTTGCATAATTCGGCAAAAAGTTGTACCTTTGCACCGCATTTTTAATGAAACCACCGTGAGGAAGGTCATCAGATGCATAAAATTAAACATATTCATATTTTATTAAATTAAGTTTTTACAGCTATGTATTTAGACAAAGCAAAAAAAGAAGAGATCTTTAGCAAGTACGGAAAGTCTAACTCTGATACTGGTTCAGCTGAGAGCCAGATAGCATTGTTCTCATACCGTATTGCTCATTTGACGGAACATGTTAAGAAGAACCGTAAAGATTATACTACAACACGTGCGTTGACACAGCTTGTAGGAAAGCGTCGTGCATTGCTCGATTACTTGTATGATCGCGACATCAATCGCTATCGTGCTATCATCAAGGCCCTCGGTCTTCGTAAGTAATCAGCTTAGGCAGACACATTGCTTAACAGAACAGAATCCCATCGTTCGCAAGAGCGGTGGGATTTTTCTTGCATAAAAAAAAGAGCAGGAATAAAGATAAGAAACAGGAAACGGGCTGGGAGCGAAAAAACTCCTAGCCCGTTTTTGCATACTTACTAAATTTAAATTACCTGAGTATCTCCTTCAGCGGTTTCATCACGAATTCACGCTCCTCCATCAACGGATGAGGAACCTTGAAATCGGGCTCATCTATCACCAAGTCATCTATCATCAGGATATCAATGTCGATGATGCGGTCATGGTATTCGCTATCCACCGACTTCATGGTACGCCCCATTTCGCGCTCTATGCGCTGCGTAGCCTCCAGCACCTGGCGCGGGGCCATCGTGGTGAGAACCAGCACACAGGCATTGATATAGTCGTTGGGAGATGAATAGCCCCAAGGCTTGGTTTCGTAAAGAGCAGACTGGCGCTCTACCACACCAATCTGCTCTCCTATCTTTTCTATTACCTCGCGAATGTTGCGCTTTCGGTTGCCCAAATTCGTACCGAGACTTAAATATACCTGATACATACTTATTCACACTCTCATAAAATTGTGGATAACTAAGCTAAAACCTAGAATATCAACAACTTCTATGTGTATAAAAACTGTTTATACCACTGTTTAATCTGGAAGCATCAACAATGAATCACCATAGCAGCCAAACATATAGCCATTCTTCACAGCCATCTTGTATGCCTCGTAAACCAACTCGTAACCGCCAAAGGCTGCAGTACTCATCATCAGGGTTGACTCCGGATGATAGAAATTGACTACGGCACAGTCAGCAAGACCAAAATCGTATGGAGGGAAGATGAACTTGTTGGTCCATCCATCGAAAGCCTTCATCATACCATCGGTGCCTACAGCCGTTTCTGTTGCCTTCATCACACTGGTACCGATAGCGCAGACGCGATGGCCGGCAAGTTTGGTCTTGTTAACCAGATCACATGCCTCCTGGCTGATCATCATCTGCTCTGAATCCATCTTGTGCTTGGTAAGGTCCTCCACCTCAATATCGTGGAAGTTGCCCAGACCGCAATGCAGGGTGATATAAGCCTCGTTGATACCGTTGATCTCCATACGCTTCATCAGCTCGCGTGAGAAGTGAAGACCGGTAGCAGGTGCAGTAACAGCACCCTCTACCTCAGCGAAAACACATTGGAAATCGTCCATATCATCCTCTGTAGCGTGATGATCCTCACGTGCATCGATAACGTAGCGAGGAAGCGGAGCCTCGCCCAGAGCGAAGAGCGAACGCTTGAAGACATCATGATTGCCATCCTCATCATAGAGGAAACGGAGGGTACGGCCACGGCTGGTGGTATTGTCGATAACCTCGGCAACCATCTCGTTGACATCATCGAAGAAAAGCTTGTTGCCGATACGGATCTTGCGGGCAGGCTCTACCAATACGTCCCAAAGGCGCATCTCAGGATTGAGCTCACGGAGCAGGAACACCTCAATCTTGGCATCGGTCTTCTCCTTGGTACCATAAAGACGGGCTGGGAAAACCTTGGTATTGTTGAAGATGAAGGTATCGCCCTCTTCGAAGTAATTCACGATATCCTTGAACTGCAGGAATACTGGATTGCCATCGGCATCAACCATATCCTTGCCGTTTTCATCTTTCTTGTACATCTCGATGGTTTCTGACTTCTTGTGGAGAACCATGAGTCGGGACTCATCGCGGCGAGTAATCTCGAATGTACGTTCACCACTAGCCGTTTTTACCACGTGCTTTGCCTTATGTGGATAAAGTGCCACCTGATCTTTTGGCAACTTAAAGTTAAATTGTGATAGCTTCATGTTATATTTTTTATTACTTGGATGGCTGGAGGCTGTCTTCGAGAGGCTGCTCATCAAGCCATTCCTGGAAATGTTCAAAACTGATGCAGTTTTCTACTGCGAAACTTCCTGCCTTGGTACGGCGGAGGGCGGTAAGGTAGGCGCCACTATCGAGAGCCCTGCCGATATCACGGGCGAGGGAGCGGATGTAAGTACCTTTGCCGCAAACCACACGGATGCTGGCAGTCTTCTCCTCATCGTTATAATCGGTGAGTTCTATCTCGTCTACACGCACGGTCTTCGGCTTGAGCTGAACCTCTTCGCCTGCCCGGCGCAAGGCATAAGAGCGGTCGCCATTCACCTTTACGGCGCTGTAGGTAGGCGGAACCTGCTGAATCTCGCCCACAAACTGCTTGAGCGTTTCCTCCACCAGCTGGCGGGTGATATGCTCCGTAGGATAGGTGTGATTCACGCTGTGTTCCTTATCGTAGCTGGCGGTAGTAGCACCGAGCTGCAGGGTAGCTGTATACTCCTTAGTATGGGTCTGCAGCTGTTCTATCTGTTTGGTACATTTACCGGTGCAGAGCACCAGCACGCCAGTGGCAAGGGGATCGAGCGTACCGGCATGTCCTATCTTCACCTTAAAACCGAGCTTCTTGCTGAGCAGATAGCGAACATGTGCCAGGGCTCCGAAACTCGACATGCGATAAGGCTTGTCGATGGCAATAATTTCTCCTTTTCTGAAATCCATAGTTTATGTTTAGTCAACCATCTGCATATCTACACCGCAAAGGCCGCAGATGATAATGATAAGTCCTACTACGATACGGTACCAGCCGAAAGCTGCAAAACCGTACTTGGTGACATAATTGATGAAAAACTTGATGGCGAGAATGGCAACGATGAATGCCACCACTGAGCCTAATATCAATGTGAACAGGTTGTTGCCCTGGGTGAGCAATGAGCCGCCGCCATGGCTGATGAGCTTATAAACCTCGAGACAGGTGGCGCCAAACATGGTTGGCACTGCCAGGAAGAATGAGAACTCGGCTGCTGCCTTGCGGGTAAGACGCTGGGACATACCACCCACGATGGTTGACATGGAGCGCGATACACCAGGAATCATCGCTATGCACTGGATGAAACCGATAATCAGGGCACGCTTGTAAGTAAGCTTGGTCTGTTCGCTGCCTTTATTGAATATCTTATCGCAGAAGAGCATGAAAATACCGCCGATGACAAGCATCCAGCCCACCAGTTGTACATTGCCAAGATTTGACTCGATGAAATCATTGAAGGCAAGACCCAATACCACGGCAGGCACGGTACCTACAAGCAGACGGGCATAGAAATCGAACATCGCCTTCCAATAGGTCTTCTCACCGGTCTTCACAGCCTCTGGATAGAAGAATCTCTTCCAATACAGACAGATGACAGAAAGGATGGCGCCAAACTGGATGATGACAGTAAAGGCGTTGACAAACTTATCCTGGATATCTACACCCAGCAAATTTTCTACTATAATCATGTGGCCCGTACTGGATACAGGCAAGAACTCGGTCAGTCCCTCTACGATAGAGATAATGATAGTCTGAATAAAATCCATCTAATAATAATATGTATATTAATTATAAATTATTCATTGTCTTTCGGTTTGTGAATCACCGCATAGATGATTGAAAGGAAACCTATCAATGTTACAGTTGGTGCTACAACGATGCGACGGGTACTGAAAATATCAGTATCAAAGGTATGCTCGTTAGAACCGGCGCCACTCATCAGCAGAAAACCGATGATGATAATCGCCATTCCGATGCCTAACAAGATAAAGTTCATCTTGTCGAATGCTAAATTCTTCTTATCCATTATTTTTAATGTTTAATGTGTAATGTTTAATGTTTAATAAAGCAAGAGAATTCTTCACTCTTCCCTTATATTTTATACAAGTCTCCCGCCTTCATCTTCAGGAACTTATTGACTGAGATGCAGGCGCAGAAAGCGGTGATGATGATACCGAAGAGGAAGACGGAGCCGCCGGTGATGGCAAGTTCCTGCCAGCCCAAAACATTCATCAGTTCCGGTTCGTGGAGCGACCATGCATAGAGACAACCGCCCAGAAAACCATCTGCCAGCAGGGCTGAAACAACACCCACAAGCACAGCCTTGCGCAAGAACGGACGGCGGATAAAGCCCCAGGATGCACCTACCAACTTCATCGTATGGATGGAGAAACGGCGGGCATAGATGCCCAGACGCACCGTATTGTTAATCAGCGAGAACGAGATGAAGGTGAGCAGGGCTGCTACAATCAGTAATCCGATACTGATCTTTGCCAACGAATTGTTCACCTGTTCTATCAGGTCGTGCTGATAAGTAACCTCGGTAACACGCGGATATGCCTTCAGTTCCTTGGCAATCCACTTCAATGAATCATTGTTCGCGTAATCTGCCTTCGTCGTAATCTCTATGGAAGGCTGGAAAGGGTTGACACCGGCAAACTCGCTCGGGTCGGCACCCAAATCGCGGGTAGCTTCTTTCAGTGCCTCTTCCTTGGTGATATAAGTCAGCGTATTGACATAAGGTCTTGCATTCAGGCGTTTACACATCTGCAATCCCTCCGGGTTAGTCATATCCTGTTCGAGCATTACCTGTACCACGAGATTCTCCTTCACATAGGAAGATAGATTACGTCCCATGAGGACAGAGAAGATAACTAATCCCAACAAAATGAGCACCATAGCGGTACTGATACACAAAGTAATGACCTGCAATCCACGATGATTGCTAGGCTTATATTGTTTCTTTCTCATTTTTAAAAATCTTTACTAACTTAAAACCAAAAGGGCACAATGACCCAAATTGTCTGCAAAGATACGCATAAACGAAGAAATTACAAAATAAAATAGCATTTATTTACATTTATTCAATTAATTAATCGAACCACAGGCAAAAGTTAAGTTCAATTGAAAAAGGAAAAGGGCCAACCTCACGGCCAGCCCTTCACATACTAAGTAAAATTCAAATAGGTATGACTTGAATTTACTAATTTACAAATACAATATTAGGGATGAAAAAATCCCAACATCTACACAATCTTTACATCTTAGTGATGACACCCTTCTTTGAACTCTCCAGGAACTGGATGATGTTCTGAATCTCCGGTCCATCTGGCACCTGATCCTTGATCTGGTTAATGGCATCGAAGAGGGATGTCTGACCATGGAATACCAGTCGGTAGGCATTAGCAATATGCTTGCGAACCTTCTCGGTAAGCTCAGCTGCTTCCATGATGATGGTGTTAGGACCTGCATACTTCACAGGCTTTCCACCGGCAATGATATAAGGAGGAATATCCTTAGAGAAGGCAGTACCTGCCTGAATCATCGCCAAGTCGCCTACTCTAGTCTTGGCGTTCTCTACTACAGATGTTGAGTAGATGACACCGTTACCAATCACACAGTCGCCCGCAATCTTGGTACCATAACCGAATACGCAACCGTTGCCGATTACGGTATCGTGAGAGACATGGGCACCTTCCATCAGGAAGTTGTTGTTGCCCAGAACGGTCTTGCCGCCCTTATGGGTACCACGGTTGATAACCACGTTCTCACGGATGGTATTGTTATCGCCGATGACTACCTCACTCTCCTCACCTGTAAAGTGGAAGTCCTGTGGGAGCGCAGCGATAACGGCTGCCTGGAACACCTTATTATTATTACCCATGCGAGTACCGTTCATGATGCTCACGAATGGATAGATGGTACAGTTGTCGCCGATGACCACATCGTCCTCAATATAGGCGAATGGATATATCTTGCAGTTGTCTCCAATCTTAGCCTTTGGAGAAACCTCTGCCTTTGGACTTATTATACTAGCCATAACTATAAACTATTAATTATTAACTATAAACTACTTAGCTCCTCCACCCAATGCATAGTAGAGATTTACTACTGCCTGCATCTTGTAGAAGTCATCAGCTACCTTAGAAAGCTGTACGTTGAGGAGTGAAGACTGTGCCTGGATGATTTCAAGGTAAGAGCTGCCTGCAATACCCATCAATTCCTTGGTAGATTCTACATTCTTCTCGAGTACTTCTATTCGCTTCTGCTCTATCTTGCTCTTCTCATCAGAGTAGTTGTAGAGAACAAGCGCATTGCTCACCTCGCTACCAGCCTTCAGCAAGGTATTCTGCCAGGTGTTGTAAGCCTGCTCATACTGCATCTTAGCCACCTTTAAACCGGCAATGATACGGCCGTTCTGGAAAATTGGCTGGGTAAGAGAACCTACAGCTGAGAGCAACCACTTACCTGGGTTCACGATGCCCATACCACCTGAATTGGTGAAGGCACCTGTACCGGAAATGGTGATAGATGGATAGAACTTGCTGCGGGCGGTCTCTACACCATAGAAGCACTGGGCAAGATTCATCTCGGCTGCGTGGACATCAGCACGGTTGTTAAGCAACTGGATGCCTACACCGGTTGAGAAATTAGATGGAAGACTCTGGTTATCCAACTTGCCACGGGCGATGCTATGTGCCTGGTCGCCGATGAGCAGACTCAGAGAGTTCTCTGTCTCACGAATCTGGCGCAACAGATCGGTCTTCTGGGTCAACACAGAATAGTAGTTAGACTCAGCTGACTGGATGGCTGGTGTACGGTAACCCAATCTGAGATCGTGCATCTTCTGCATAGTCTCCCAAGTATCCTTGGTCAATCCTTCCATATTGTTAACCAACTCCACCTGCTTGTCGAGCATCAACAGAGTATAATACATGTTGGCGATGTTGGCGATGAGGTTGGTCTTGACAGATACCTGATAATCCTGCAACTGGAGCAGCGCCATCTGGGCACTGCGCTTCTGAGAGAGCAGGTTGCCGAAGAGGTCTACCATCCAGCTGGCTGTAACAGGCATCGTGTAAGTCTTGGTGGCAGCCTGACCATCCCAGGAAGCGATGGTTCCCTGAGGAGTGAAAGCCAGAGAAGGCACGAATGCCAACTTGGCACACTTCAGCTGCTCTTCTGCTATCTTCACGTTCAAAGCCGCATTGAGGAGGTTGACATTGTTGTTCAATCCCTTCTCAATGATTGACTGGAGCTGAGGATCGGTAAAGACACTGCGCCAAGGGATATTGGCGAAGGTAGTAGTATCCTTTACAGCCAATGTATCTGTATCAGAAGCTACATCGCGAACGATACCGCTGGTCTTCACATCCGGACGCTCATACTTTCCGTAGAGTGTCTTGCAGCTGCTCAGGGAGAGCGCTGCGAGACCCAATATGATGATATTTAAATTCTTTTTCATTGTTTCCTTTGAAGTTACATTGCGTTATTACTTCTTCTCGATACCCTTCATTTCGTGAGCGGCGTTGGCATACTGCTCCAATTCGGCAGCTACCTCCTCGTTCATCTCGTCCTCGAACTTCATTGGGGTCAACTTCTCCTGCAACCACTGGAAGACTGCAAAGAGAGCAGGAACCACGAAGATCTGACAGATAGTACCGATCAACATACCACCTACGGCGGCAGCACCCAAGGTCTGGTTACCATTCTTACCTACACCTGATGCGAACATCAGAGGCAACAGACCGATAACCATCGCCAGAGAGGTCATCAGGATAGGACGGAGACGGGCACCGGCACCCAGGATAGCTGAGTACTTGATAGCCATACCCGTACGACGACGCTCGAGGGCAAACTGTACGATAAGGATGGCGTTCTTAGCCAACAGACCAATCAACATAATCAACGAAATCTGCATGTAGATATCGTTAGAGTGACCGAAGAGGTTGGTGAAGATGAACGCACCTGCCAAACCGAATGGGATAGACAGCACTACAGACAATGGCAAGATGTAACTCTCGTACTGGGCACTCAAGATCAGGTAAACGAATACGATACAGAGTGCAAAGATCAAACCTGTAGAGTTGCTGGACTCAGCCTCAGAACGGGTCAAGCCAGAGTACTCATAGCCGTAACCCTCTGGCAATGTCTCCTTGGCAACCTCAGCAATCGCCTTCATACCGTCACCGGTAGAGTAACCGCTGTTAGGAGTTACAGATACATCCATAGAGGTAAACAGGTTGAATCGGGTGATGTTAGCAGGACCATAAATCTTCTTCAAGTTCACGAACTCGCTTACAGGAGACATGGTGCCATCAGCACAACGCACATAAATCTTGCTCAGATCGTCTGGACGCATACGACTCTCAGGACCAGCCTGAATCATCACACGGTAGAGCTTACCATAAGCATTGAAGTTAGATGCGTAGAGACCACCGAGATAACCCTGCATCACAGCCAATACAGAAGATGGAGAGATACCTGCCTGCTTGGTCTTGGCAACATCTACATCCACCATATACTGAGGATAGTTAGGGTTATACTGAGTCTGAGCGGTCTGAATCTCAGGGCGCTTGTTCAACTCAGCCAGGAACTTCTTCACATTATCAAAGAACTTGTTCAAGTCGCCACCAGTCTTATCCTGCATGGTCATGGTAATACCATTCTGCATAGAGAAACCGGAAATCATAGGTGGAGCAAAGGCAAGAACCTGTGCATCCTTGATCGTAGCAGTCTGCTTGTAGATCATACCCAATACAGAAGTATATTCCATTGGGTTGACAAACAGCGCCTCGATACCGCCACCTGTACAAGCCTCCTTGATACGGTGGAAGAATCCACCCGGACGCTCCTCGAATGGCTTCAGCTTCACGATGATGGTACCCTGGTTAGAACCGGCACCACCGATAAAGCTATAACCCATGATGGCATTACGGGTTGCGATGGCTGGGTTGCTAGCCAGCATCTTATCTACCTGCTTAACGACCTCGGCTGTGCGTTCCTGAGAAGTACCAGGAGCTGTAGAGATACAAGCGAAGATAGTACCGGTATCCTCATCAGGCACCAGACCCGTCTTGGTAGTACCCATCAGGGCAACCAGACCTACGATGCTGACAGCCACGAGGCTACCAGCGATGACGCCATGATTGATAACCCACTTGACACCACCCTTATACTTATTGGTAATCTTATCAAACTGATAGTTGAATCCAGCGTGGAAACGGTCTACGAAAGACATCTTCTTCTCGTGACCCTCCTCGTGTGGCTTCAGCAATACGGCACAGAGCGCAGGAGACAAAGTCAACGCGTTGATAGCCGAAATAACGATAGATACCGCCATGGTTACACCGAACTCACGGTAGAAGTAACCGGAAGTACCACCGATGAATGATACAGGAACGAACACGGCAGACATCACCAATGTAATAGAGATGATGGCGCCTGAAATTTCGTTCATCGCATCGATAGCTGCAGTAAGGGCACTCTTGTAACCCTGGTCGAGCTTGGCGTGAACCGCCTCGACCACCACAATGGCATCATCGACCACAATCGCGATAGCCAGCAACAGGGCTGACAGCGTAAGCAGGTTGATGGAGAATCCGAAGATCCAAAGGAAGAGGAACGTACCGACCAGAGCCACAGGCACGGCAATCATAGGAATCAGCGTAGAACGGAAGTCCTGCAAGAAGATATACACTACGATAAACACCAGTACCAGGGTGATGATCAAGGTGAAGATAACTTCCTCAATAGATGCGAACAAGAACTCAGTAACATCCATCAGGATAACATTCTTCAACCCAGGAGGATAACTCTTCTCCAGTTCATCAAGCGATTTCTTTACGTCGCTGGCAATCTGGGTAGCGTTGGAACCGGCAATCTGCTGAACCATACCCAGCACGGCAGGCTGACCATCATTGAGCAGGTTTACGTTATACTGCAAACCACCCAACTCAACCTTGGCAATTTCGCCCAAACGGAGCGTCTGACCGGAAGTATTACTCTTGATAAGGATGTTCTCATACTCCATTGGAGTCTTCAAACGACCCTTGTAGCGCAAGGTATATTCATACTGCATATCAGAGCTTTCACCAAAGCTACCAGGGGCAGCCTCGATATTCTGCTCTGCCAAAGCCTGAGAAACATCAGAAGGAACCAGTCCGAACTCCTTCATCTTCTCTGGCTTCAACCAGATACGCATAGAGTAGTTACGGGTAGAAGGGCTCTGCACATCACCCACACCACTGATACGTTTCAACTGAGGAATGACGTTGATCAGGGCGTAGTTGGTAACAAACTGGTCGTCGTAACGGCCATCGTCTGTAGTCAGAGCGAACATGATAACGTTAGAACTCTGACGCTTGGTTACAGTGACACCCACCTTGGTAACCTCGGCAGGCAGCAGAGACTGCGCCTGAGATACACGGTTCTGTACGTTGACCGCAGCCATATCTGGGTCGGAACCCTGCTTGAAGTAAACGGTGATCTGAGCAAAACCAGAGTTAGACGCAGAAGAGGTCATATAAGTCATGTTCTCCACACCGTTGATACTCTCCTCCAGCGGAGCAACGACAGAGTTCAACACCGTCTGGGCATCTGCACCCGTATAGGTAGCAGTTACCGTGATGGTAGGCGGCGCGATATTCGGATACTGCTCGATAGGCAGCGATACCAAGCCGATAATACCCAGCAAGACGAAGAAGATGGAAACCACCGTCGAAAGTACCGGGCGCTTTATAAAGTTTGTAAATGACATAATTTACTATTTTTCTTTATACCTTATTATATATTACTTCTTTCCGCCCATAGCAGTAGCGAAGGCATGAGCGTTATCCTGAGACTCAGCCAACTTGGCAGCCTCAGCAATCTTCTGATTGTAACGCTCCAGAGTGATAGGCTTGATCTGCTGGCCATCGGTCAACTTGGTAATACCCTTCAAAACAATACGATCACCTACATGAAGACCTGCAGTTACGATATAGTTCTTGCCATCATCCTGTGGATTTACCTTGATCTCAGAATACTTCACCTTGTTATCCTTGGTTACGATGTAAACGAAGATCTTATCCTGAACCTGCGAGCAAGCCTCCTGAGGGATAACGATAGCGCTGTTATGATCGTTAGGAACAACGATAGAACCTGCACCACCACTCTTCAGCAACTTCTCTGGGTTAGCGAAGTGAGCGATGAGAGAGATAGAACCGGAAGTAGCATCGATGACACCACTCATCTTGACTACCTTACCTGGGTGATTATAGATAGAACCGTCTGCCAACTGCAACTTGACAGCTGGGAACGCTGCGATGGCTGCCTGAATGCTACCATTGGTCTTAGACATACTCAAGATCTGAGACTCAGAGAGTGAGAAGAATACCTCCATAGTGCTGATATTGGAAACGGTAGTAAGAGCCTGACCAGAAGCACTTACCAAAGCACCCACCTTGAAAGGAAGACTACCTACTACACCAGCAGAAGGACTGGTAACGGTACACCAAGCCAACTGCTCGCGGGCTGAAGCCAATGCTGCCTCTGCCTGAGCTACCTGAGCCTTAGCTGTTGCATAGCTGTTAGCTGCTGTAGAGAGTTCAAATTCACCGATAATCTTGCTATCATACAATTTTTTATTGTTCTGATAGGTCAACTTGGCTGTATTAGCCTGTGCCTTAGCTGTATTTACAGCGGCAGCTGCAGAACGGACAGCAGCCTGATAGGTCTCGCTATCAATAGAGAACAAAGCCTGACCTGCTGATACAGTCTGTCCCTCGTGTACAAAAACCTTAGTGATAAAACCAGAAACCTTAGGACGTACCTCTACATCCTGGATACCCTTGATGGTAGCAGGATAGGTAGTCTGCAATGCGGCGCTGGAAGTACCGATAGTAGCCACAGCGAACTCATCATCGCTGAAGTCAGGCAGACCGCCCTTCTTACTTCCACCACATGATGTCAACGCAGCAAGAACACAAACTGCTGCAACAAACAAAACGCTTTTAATTTTCATACCTATTTTTATATTATAAATTTATTATTTAATCTTTAATCTTCTCTTATTCAAAAGTTCTTTCCGTCCTCTAACGAAAACTTTTATGCGCCTTTAAGTTTTAAAAGCGCTGCAAAAGTACTAATAATAAATGAATAACGGCTCGCTAGGAGCCGTTATTTAACAAAAATTATTCTCTATTTTGAGTTTTCTGCATTTACCAATCCCATCTCCTGAGCCTTCTTCATCAGAAGTTCCATCAACGGTTCACGCTCATTAGCCACCTTATTATCCAATACAGCATCCTTGAGATACTGCTTCAGGGTGCCTACCTCGCGGCAAGGGGTAAGATGGAACATCTCCATAATCTCATTACCATCGATGCATGGCTGGAGAAGTCGCTTATAATCACGTTCCTGCAGATCAACCAGTTTCTCGCGCACCATCTTGAAATTATCCAGAAAACGCTGCTTGCGCACCTGGTTCTTGCTGGTAATATCAGCCTCGCAGAGCGTCATCAGGTCGTTGATGTCATCGCCGGCATCATTCAGCAGGCGGCGTACGGCACTGTCGGTAACCTCCTCATCAGCAATCACAATCGGACGCATGTGGAGTTCTACCAGCTTCTGCACATACTTCATCTTCGCATCCATCGGAAGTTTCATACGGCGGAAGATACCCGGAATCATCTTTGCACCTATTATATTATGGCTGTGGAATGTCCAGCCGATATTGTTGTCCCAGCGCTTGCTCTTCGGTTTACCGATGTCGTGGAAGAGAGCAGCCCAGCGGAGCCAGAGATTATCTGTATGCTTGCAGATATTCTCGAGCACCTCCATCGTATGTTCGTAATTATTCTTATGTGCCCTGCCGTTACGTGTTTCCACCTTGTCCATCGCAACCAGTTCTGGCAGAATGAGATCGAGCAGACCTGTATCTTTCAGATAATAGAAACCGCTGCTTGGGTGCTTGGAGAGCATAATCTTGTTCATCTCGTCGCAGATTCGCTCAGCACTGATAATCTTCAGGCGCTCGGCATTGCGGGAGAGCGCATCATAGGTTTCCTCCTCTATCTGGAAATTGAGTTGGGTAGCGAAACGCACGCAACGCATCATACGCAGCGGGTCATCAGAAAAAGTGATATCCGGGTCGAGCGGAGTGGCAATAATGCCATCTTCCATATCGTAGACACCATCGAAAGGATCTACGAGTTCTCCAAAACGGTCTTTGTTCAGGCAGATAGCCATTGCATTGATGGTAAAGTCACGGCGGTTCTGGTCATCCTCCAGCGTTCCATCTTCCACAATAGGCTTTCTGGAATCGCGCTGATAGCTCTCCTTACGGGCGCCGACAAACTCCACTTCAGTATCCTGATACTTCACTTGTGCTGTTCCGAAATTACGGAACACAGAGAGATGCGCCTTTCTTCCGAGCATCTTCTTCAAGGCAGAAGCTACCTCTATACCGCTACCAACCACAACGACATCAATATCATTGGAAGGTCGCTCCAGGAAGAGGTCACGCACATATCCACCTACTACATAACACTCCACAGACAGCCCATCTGCTGCCTCTGAAATCTTATGAAATATATCCTTATCCAGTATCTGTGCCAGTTCGGCATTGGTCAAATTTCTCATACTCTTTTTACTTTCGGGGTGCAAAGTTACTGCAAATCGAAGACAATACAAAATAAAAAAAGGTTTTTTTTGTTTTTATTGTTGAGATGCCGCGTAACTTATCAAAAGTTACAGCAATATAAGCGAAAAACAAAATAATTATTTGGCTATTTCATAATAAATGCGTAAATTTGCACCGGATTTCGAAATTATTATGGCAGATTTATTGAAAACAGAACAGCAGTTTAAGGATGTCATGAGTGAATGCAGGACATTATTTGAGAAGAAGCTTCATGATTATGGAGCCTCTTGGAGAATCTTGCGCCCTTCTTCTCTGACAGACCAGCTCTATATCAAGGCGAAGCGCATCCGCTCGCTCGAAATCAAGAAAGAATCTCTGGTTGGCGAAGGTATCCGTCCGGAGTTCATTGCCCTTATCAATTATGGTATCATAGGACTCATCCAGCTCGAAAAGCCTTTCGTGGATGAGGTGGATATGACACCCGAAGAGGCTATGAAACTATACGACCTCCATGCAAAGGAGGCACTGGAACTGATGCTCAGGAAGAACCATGACTATGATGAAGCATGGCGCTCGATGAGAGTCAGCAGTTATACAGACTTCATCCTGACCAAGATTCAGCGCGTAAAGGAAATTGAAGACATCGCCGGCGCTACCCTCGTTTCTGAAGGTATTGATGCCAACTATATGGACATCATCAACTATGCCGTCTTCGGTGCCATCAAAATGAGCGAGAAGTAAAATATAAAATGATGAAGAATAAGGCAACTCACATATTAACAAAGATAGCGGTCAATATCGGGCGACTGCTGATGGCTATAACCTTCATTTTCTCAGGATTTGTGAAGGGAATTGACCCATTAGGCACGCAATACAAGATAACCGACTATCTGGAGGCGCTGCACATCGACTGGATGTTCCCTTCATGGAGCACCCTGGTGATGTCGGTATTACTAGCCACTGCAGAGTTTGCCATCGGTATCTTCCTCCTCTTCGCCATCCGACGGAGACTGATGAGCAAGATCACCCTTGCCGTGATGAGCGTGATGACGCTGATTACCCTGTGGATCGTTATCGCAGACCCAGTAAAGGATTGCGGATGCTTCGGTGATGCCGTAGTGCTCACCAATATGGAGACATTCATCAAGAACATCATCCTCCTGATATTCGCCGTCCTGCTTTGGAGAAAGCCGCTGGAGATGCAGAGACTCATCTCGAAACAGACCCAGTGGGTGGTGATCAACTACACCTTCCTCTTCTCCATCGTGATGAGCATCTGGAGTCTGTGGTATCTTCCGCAATTCGACTTCCGTCCTTATCATATAGGTGTCAACATTGCCAAGGGCATGGAGATTCCGAAGGGAGCCAAGCAACCCAAGTTTGATACCACCTTCATCCTGGAGAAGAACGGAGAGCGGAAGGAGTTTACGATAGACAACTATCCAGACTCTACCTGGACCTTCATCGACAGCAAGACGGTTCAGACCGAAGAAGGTTACGTACCTCCAATCCACGACTTCAGCATAGCTGATGCCAAGACGGGAGAAGACATCACCCAGGAAGTGATCCACGATAAAGGCTACACCTTCCTCCTGGTTTCGCCACATCTGGAATTTGCCGACGACAGCAACTTCGGCAATATCGATGAGATTTACGAATATGCCAACGACCATGGCTACCGTTTTCTCTGCCTCACGGCAAGTACGGAGAAAGCCATCAAGCACTGGCAGGACATAACAGGAGCGGAATATCCCTTCTATGTCACAGACGAGACTACGCTGAAGACGGTAATCCGCAGCAACCCAGGTCTTCTTCTGCTGAAGAACGGAACCATCATCCAGAAATGGAGCCACAACGATTTGCCAGACATGGCAGAAATCGGCGACAAGCCACTGGAGAAGACCGAGATAGGCAAGATGCCGGAAGTAAGTGCCGCCAAGAAGATAGCCGGCATCATCTCCTGGTTCATCATTCCGCTGGTACTCCTCACCATTGCCGACCGGCTCTGGGCTTGGGGCGCCTGGATCAGAAAGAAAGAGAATTCGAACAGAATATTATCAACTTTTAAAAAGAAAAGAAAAATGAGAAAGAAAATTGTAGCAGGTAACTGGAAAATGAACATGAACCTGCAGGACGGTGTTGCTCTCGCTAAGGAGATCAACGAGGCATTGGTAGCAGACAAACCAAATTGCGACGTAATCATCTGTACTCCATTCATCCACTTGGCTTCTGTAGCTCAGGTTTTGGATTCAAAGGTAGTAGGTCTCGGTGCAGAGAACTGCGCTGACAAGGCTAAGGGTGCTTTCACAGGTGAGGTTTCAGCTGAGATGGTAAAGAGCACAGGTGCTCAGTATGTTATCCTCGGTCACTCAGAGCGTCGTCAGTACTATGGCGAGACTGCAGAGATCTTGAAGGAGAAGGTAGAGTTGGCTTTGGCTAACGGTTTGAAGGTTATCTTCTGCTGCGGTGAGACTCTCGAGGAGCGTGAGGCTGAGAAGCAGAACGAGGTAGTAAAGGCTGAGTTGGAAGGTTCAGTATTCCACTTGAGCGCTGACGCTTGGAAGAACATCATCCTTGCTTACGAGCCAATCTGGGCTATCGGTACAGGTAAGACTGCTACTTCTGACCAGGCTGAAGAGATGTTGGCATACATCCGCTCTATCGTAGCAGAGAAGTATGGCAACGAGGCTGCTGAGGATACATCAATCCTCTACGGTGGTAGCTGCAAGGCTAGCAACGCTCCTGAGCTCTTCGCTAAGCCAAACATTGACGGTGGTTTGATCGGTGGTGCTTCTTTGAAGGCTGCTGATTTCAAGGGTATCATCGACGCTTGGAAGAAGTAATCTCATAAGGATATTACATTTCCCGAAGGGATGCCTTCTTCGTGAAGCGCATCCCTTCATTCTTCATTACACCTTATTATATATAGAGATCCAAGAATAAGGTGCTGTTTTAAAACAAGACGACAAACATAAAAGGAATAGTCATGAAACAATTCGTCACATTATTGATTATGATCCTCTGCTCAACATTCACAGCTAATGCGCAGAACTACCTGGACCATCTCAAAAAGAAGGAACCGGGAAAGGGTGTTGTAACCGTGAACCAAAGTAAGGCGATTGATGAACTGGTAAACGGCAAACAAGTGATTCCACAAGACGACAAGACTAAGACTACCCCACAGAAAAAAGAAAAAGAGCCTGAAACTCAGCACAAGCAGGGTCCTGATTCCCTGAAGAAGACTGAGCCACAGCATCATGAGGCAAACCGAGAGAATGCCCACGTGAACAATGCCCAAAAGGCAGAGAACAAAAAAGAAGAAACAGAGACACCTGTAGTGGATATGCGCAAGAAAGTGATGCGCAAGAGCTATAAGGTTACAGGATATAGAGTACAGGCTTTCGCTGGCGGCAATTCGCGTAACGACCGCCTGAAAGCAGAACAGACTGGCAACCAGCTGAAAGTTCATTTCCCTGAGCAGCCGGTTTATGTTCATTTCTACTCTCCAAGATGGATTTGCCGAATGGGCAACTTCCGCAGCTTAGCTGAAGCCCAGAAGATGCTTGCCAAGGTTCGTTCCCTGGGATACAGACAGGCATGCCTTGTAAAGGGACAGATTACGGTACAGTACTAGTTAATAATTAACAACTCAAGTTTCGCAAGTGGTTTAAGTACGGGCTGAAGGCCCAAAAGCTCCTAGCCCAGGGCATCGCCCTGGGTATAATGGCAATCAGCAAGGCGCCCTGTAAGGGCAAAAGCTTTATGTTTTGCCTGGAGTTTTAAAGCTTTTGCCCTTACAGGGCGACAGGTTTGCGTCCGTAATTACCCAGGGCGATGCCCTGGGCTAGGAGCTTCTGCCCTTTCAGGGCGTGTGGTGCAAAACTTGCGAAACTTCAGATAACAATTAATAGTTAATAGTTTACAGCATTGATACCGTAGGCCTAATTATTAATTATAAATAATCAATTATAAATTAAACAAGATGAATCCAGAAACAGAATTTCGCGAGGGATTGGACGAACTCGCAGAACACTATACTGAAGTATTAAAACTCTTGGGAGAAGACCCTGAGCGTGAAGGACTTGTAAAAACACCGATGCGAGTAGCCAAGGCTATGCAGATACTGACTCGTGGCTATACACAGGATGCACACAAGGTATTGACCGATGCCCTCTTCGAAGAGAAATACAACCAGATGGTCATCGTGAAAGATATTGATTTCTTCTCGATGTGCGAGCACCACATGCTTCCTTTCTATGGCAAGGTGCATGTTGCCTATATCCCGAACGGCAAGATTACCGGTCTGAGCAAGATAGCCCGTGTGGTAGATATCTACAGCCATCGTCTCCAGGTACAGGAGCGTCTTACCCAGCAGATTAAAGACTGTATTCAGGAAACATTGAATCCGCAGGGTGTGATGGTAGTGATAGAAGCCAAGCACATGTGCATGCAGATGCGCGGTGTAGAGAAACAGAATTCCATAACCACCACAAGCGACTACAGCGGAGTCTTCAATTCACTGAACACCCGCCAGGAGTTTATGAGTCTGCTGAGAGGGGAAAGTAAAAGAATTTAATTTTTGAATGGGGAGGAATGTTGAATGGGGAGGAATGTTGAATGTTGAATGTTGAATTAGGCATACGCCATATCAACTCATCATTCAACATTCAACACTCAACACTCAACACTCAACACTCAACATTCCTCCCCCATTCAACATTCAACATTATTACAAAAGATGAAGTTTATATCCTGGAATGTAAATGGCCTGCGCGCTTGCGTAGGCAAGGACTTCGAGAACCAGTTTAAGGAACTCGATGCCGACTTCTTCTGCCTGCAGGAAACAAAGATGCAGGAGGGACAGCTCGACCTTCAGTTTGAGGGCTACGAGAGTTATTGGAACTACGCTGAGAAAAAAGGATACTCCGGTACAGCCATTTATACCAAGCACAAGCCATTAAACGTAAGTTATGGCATGGGCGTAGAGGAACATGATCATGAAGGCAGAATCATCACGCTGGAATATGACCAGTTCTATCTCGTTACCTGCTACACCCCAAATTCGCAGACAGAACTCAAGCGCCTGGATTATCGTAAGACTTGGGAAGACGATTTCCGCAAGTTTCTGAAATCTCTTGATGCCAAGAAACCAGTCGTCATCTGCGGCGATCTGAATGTAGCACACGAAGAGATCGATATCAAGAATCCGAAGACCAACCGTCGAAATGCCGGTTTCACCGATGAGGAGCGAGAAAAGATGACCGTTCTTCTGAACGATGGCTTCACCGACAGCTTCCGTTATCTCCATCCTGATGAGGTAACCTATTCGTGGTGGTCATACCGTTTCAAGGCGCGCGAAAAGAATGCCGGTTGGCGTATAGACTACTTCCTAGTATCCGACCGTATCAAGGAACAGATTACAGAAGCTAAAATCCATACTGAAATCATGGGCAGCGACCATTGCCCGGTAGAAGTAGATTTAACGTTCTAATCCTACCTTTCAGCCAACATCAATAAGAATAATCAGAAGAGGGCGAATCATAAGTTTATGATTCACCCTCTTCTTGTTGTTGGTAAATATAGGTCAATCGAGTAGGAGGAAAACGAAGCAGTTTTCTTCCTACTTTCGTTTTCCGACCTCTCACACCACCGTACGTGCGGTTCCGCATACGGCGGTTCCTATTTTGG